>Ga0208820_1000039_pt1 | contig 144163 bp, 119 predicted proteins | sample June2015DPH_16_5_FD_184713 | JGI IMG/M metagenome (GOLD analysis project Ga0208820, IMG submission 184713) | Peatland microbial communities from SPRUCE experiment site at the Marcell Experimental Forest, Minnesota, USA - June2015DPH_16_40... | ecosystem: Environmental > Terrestrial > Soil >...
GTCCTCGGCAAAGCTCAGAATTAGTGCATCCTGGATGTTTTTCCCAGATCACAGCGCGCTCAGAAGAGATTCTGGGCCGAAGTCCGGCTAGAGGAGATCTCCATTCATCTCCTCCAACGCCGTTTCTCGACCGCTAACTTCCGAGGACGCGCCCATACGGGAGTTAAAGAGTTCGGTTCAGGAATTTGCTTTCAAAGAGTTGCGACCCCCATCTGTCACGGAAGCCTGATAAACCACCGTGCTAGTTTAGGGACGAGAGCCTGCGAAATCGAAAAAGGGAGAAGACGACCTGGAGGGGCGGTGCGGAGCAGGGCAACCTGCGACGGAGTAAGGAGTTAGCGGGACGGCCGTGAAGACATGTGTAAAACAGCAGTTTGGCACCAGGGAATCTACCTTGCAAATCACGGCAGCATGCTTGAAAATTAAGTAAGGTTTTCTTTTCGCATGGCGGAGAGGGGGCCCGCCCCGAAAACGCTCATTCGCGGGAGGCACGGAAATGTTGTTTGACGTACATCCCATCTTCCGCCGACTCGCCCGGCCAGTAGCGCTCACGCTAGCGCTGCTCTCGCTCGCGTTCCTCCTACAGGTAACGCCACACTTCCATGCCAATGGCCAGGACGAAGCCGCCTGCCGCCTCTGCCAGGTTGCCCATCTGGGCGTCACCCCGGCAGTGGCGCTTATCTCGTTCAGCACTCCAATCTTTTCCTTCGGTGAAGTTGTAGTTTGTTCGGAGGTCAGCTTCGCGAAGCCGCCTTCCGCGCATTCTTCTTCCCGCGCCCCGCCTTTTTCCTTCGCGTCGTAAATCCCAATCAGGGTAGTGCCTCGTCGCGCGGCTCCATTTAGCCGCGCACCCGCTGTTTTTACAGCGGTCTCTTTCAACACAAGCACGTCACGCTGACGTTTCCATGAGGAATCGGAGGAAAAATGCGATACGGTTTTCGAGTAGCTGTTCTTTTTGCCGTCCAAGCGATTTTTGTTGCCGCGGCGGTATTCGCGCAGACGGGTAACTCTGGATCCATAGAAGGGATAGTTCTAGATCCTTCGGGGAAGACCGTGGCCAACGCCACGGTGGAAATCACCAATGTGGTCAGCGGTTATTCGCGCACCATGAACACGGCTAAAGACGGCTCTTTCCGTTTCACCAACGTGCCGTTTAATCCGTATCACCTGAGCGTGAACGCCAGTGGATTTGCGCCGGCTTCGCAGGACGTTGAAGTGCGCTCCTTCGTGTCCACGAAGGTGGATATCTCACTGACAATCGGGACCACCAGCACCACGGTAATCGTGGAGTCGAGCGGCGCGGACCTGCTGGAAACCGACTCGACCTTTCACACGGATCTCAGCCGTGAATTGTTCGAGAACGTGCCCCTCGAGAGTTCGACCTCTTCGGTCAGTTCGCTGGTGACGCTGACGACCCCAGGGGTTGCGGCCGACTCGAACGGACTGTTCCACGGTCTGGGCGACCATGCGGAAAACTCCTTCTCCGTGGACGGGCAGCCCATTACGGATCAGCAGAGCAAAGTGTTTTCCAACCAGATTCCGTCGGAATCGATTCAGTCGCTGGAAGTGATCTCCGGCGCACCGCCAGCGGAATTTGGTGACAAAACGAGCCTGGTCATCAAAGTGACGACGCGTTCCGGTTTGGGAGTCGATCAGCCGCACGGCAGCGTGACCACGTCATACGGCAGCTTCGGTACACCGAGCTTCTCCGCGGATCTCGCCTATGGCGGCAAGAACTGGGGGAATTTTATCGCGCTCAGCGGACTGCAGTCCGGCCGCTTCCTCGATCCCCCGGAACACACGGTTATGCACGACAAAGGGAACGAAGAGAACTTTTTCGACCGCGTGGACTATAAACTTTCCGACGCAAATACGTTCCAATTGAACCTGGGCTATACGCGTTCATGGTTCCAGACCCCTAATTCCTTCGACGCGCAGTATGCCACGGCGTGGAACGGCCTGGTGGTGGACAACGCAGGGCTGGGCCCCAACGGCGAATTGGTTGGCCCCGCGGATCAACGTTCCAAGATCGGAACCTTCAACGTGGCTCCAACCTTCGTCCACCTGATCGGCACGGAGGCCGTGTTTACCATCGGCGCCTTCGTGCGACAGGACCAATACCACTACTACCCGAGCGCGGATCCTTTTGCGGATTTTTCTCCCGATCTCCAGGGCGAAAGTATCGGCCAGGCTCGCCGGCTGACCAACGCCGGGCTACGGTCTGATCTTTCTTACGTGAAGGGCATTCACAACATCAAGGCGGGCATCACCTACGAACACACCTTTCTCACGGAAAACGATTCGCTGGGAATCGTGGACCCCACGTTCCTGGCGTCTTTAGCGGCCGCGACTGGCGATCCGTGCCAGGCGTGCACGACGCTGGCTCCCTATGACCTGACCGCGGGCGGAAAATATTACTTTTTCCGCGGGCACACCGACGTGAAGGAACTTGCGCTTTATGTGCAGGACACCATTACGAAGGGCAACTTTTCGTTCAACCTGGGAATTCGCGGCGATTTCTACAACGGACTGTCGGTCACGAAGCAGGCGGAGCCGCGCCTGGGAATTGCATACAACATCAAGCCGACGAATACGGTGCTGCGACTTTCCTACGCGCGGATACTTGAGACACCCTTTAACGAAAACCTGGTTCTGGCCAGCGAAGGTTGCAACGACCCCGTGGTCAATGCCCTCATGTCGTCGCTGCAAGGATATCCTTGCCTCAATGCTCCGTTGACTCCGGGTTTTCGGAACGAGTTTCACGCTGGATTCCAGCAAGCCTCCGGCAAATACCTGATGCTCGAAGGGGAATACATGTGGAAGTACACGCACAACGCGTATGACTTCAGCATTCTGGGCAATACGCCGATCACGTTCCCGATTGAATGGCACAACTCCAAGATTCCTGGTTATATGCTCCGAGCCAGCGTGCCGAACTTCCACGGACTTTCCGCCTATTTCGTGGCCTCCAGCGTGGCGGCTCGGTTCTTCCAGCCGCAAGTCACAGGTATAGGAGCAACGCCCGCGGGGCAAGGCGGAACGGGAGTCTTCCGCATCGACCACGACGAACTTTTCAACCAAACAAGCCACCTGCAATACCAGCCGTGGAAGCGCGGGCCTTGGGTGGGCGTCAATTGGAGGTATGACAGCGGCCTGGTGGCGGGCCCGGTTCCCTGTTTTGGTGGGAATTGCGCGGGCGACCAGGGTACTCCGGGCTTCGTCAACGTTTCGGGGCTAACGCCCGATCAGCAATTTCAGGCAGGTCTGTTCTGCGGCAGCGTGGTGGCGGCCCCGCCGAGCGCCAGCAATCCGCTGGGAGTTCCCATTAGCGCGAACGGCTTGTGCTCTGCATCCCAGTATGGATCAACACTCCTCCAGATACGGAAGCCTGGCACCGAAGACGACGACAAGAATCCGCCGCGCGTCGCTTCGCGTAACTTGTTCGACATTGCCGTCGGCGAAGACAATCTATTCGGCGGCGACCGCCGCAAGTGGAGTTTGCGGTTCACCGTGATCAACCTCGCCAATAAGTATGCGCTGTACAACTTCCTCTCCACGTTCAGCGGCACGCACTATGTGACACCGCGAACCGAGACTATCGAGCTCGGCTTTCACTTCTAATATCTTTCGCGTCTGAGAGGCAGGCACGGGTGAGTAGTACGACGCTTCCTCCGGCCTGCCCCGTTGGACGGACAGCACAATGCTTGCGCAGGGCATCATGATGCTGAAGCTGGACATTGCGACGATGATGGCGCTCGCTCGAAAAAGAGGAGGGCGGTGCATTTCAACTATCTACGTCAACTCTACGGTCCCTTTGCTATGGGAATGCGCAAGTGGACACCAGTGGAGCGCTGTCCCAGCGAGCATCCGAAAAGGAACTTGGTGTCCAGATTGTGCGGGCGTACGGCCGGGTACGCTCGAACAGATGAAAGAGATTGCCGAATCTCGCGGCGGTGACTGCCTTTCCGTGCACTATGGAAATACTGCCACAAAGTTACAGTGGCGCTGCTCAAATGGTCACGAATGGAGCGCTACGCCTCTTCAGGTCAAAAAAGGGCACTGGTGCCCTTTCTGGGCCCGCGTCGCTCCCTTGACCTTGCCTCTTTTGCAGCGAATCGCGGTCCAGAAAGGTGGTTGCTGTCTGTCCCTTGCTTATGTGAACTCGTCACATCCCGTCCGATGGAAATGCGCCGCCGGCCATGAGTGGCTGGCGAGGGCGCACTCGATCCGAGCTGGAAACTGGTGCCCGGTCTGTGCTCACAACCAGAGATTGAGATTAGAAGAAATGCATCAGATCGCGAAAGAACGTGGTGGGAGGTGTCTATCGACCAGTTACAAAAACGCGAGCACGCCTCTCTTGTGGGTTTGCAGACATGGACATCAGTGGAAAGCATGTGCAGCTAATGTGCAGGGTGGACTCCGAAGGAAGGGGAGCTGGTGTAGGGAGTGTTACAACGGGCGGCGAAGATTTCATGAAAGACTGAGCATAACAGCAATGAGAGAGTTGGCGATCGCTCGTGGTGGCACGTGCTTGTCCCCGGAATATCTTGGTAGCAAATTCAAATTGACCTGGAAATGTGAGTTTGGACATCGCTGGCAAGCGGCGCCATCCTATATCGTCCAGGGCACTTGGTGTCCAGTATGTGCCCGCAACCAGCGGCTTAGTTTGCCGCTTTTTCAGGAGCTTGCGGCGAACAGAGGCGGAATATGTTTGTCTGAGACATATGTAAATGAGCGCACAGTTCTCCGGTGGCGATGCGCAGAAGGACATGAATGGGAGGCCATGCCAGACAAAATAAAGCGGGGGTCGTGGTGTCCGACTTGCGCCCATATCGGTAGAAGAAGCGAGTGGATGATTCAGCGAGCCGCTAGCCCGAATGAGGTTTACAAAGCTACGACGCCCGTGAAAGCACGACGAGTTCCAATTCGGGACCGCCGACTACCGGTTGCATTGAAAGTCGCGAGCTAGCCTCGGCCAGCACTACCGACAGGACCCCTTTTTGAGGAATCGTCGACGGAATATCAAAAGAGTTCTGGGCAGGGGCCGAACAAAGCACAGTCAATAAAGCTGACGAGCACAAGAATTAGCCTGAAGCCGTGTCCACGAAAATGAGCGGCAGAAAAAAGCCACTTTGGAAGCGAGCAAGAACCGGAACCCTGGGACCGACCTGTTTCAGCGACCGGGGACGATGAAGAATATCAGAACTCCAAGCGCGCTTGAAACGCGATCATGCGTGGCGTGCTGTCACCGCCCAACCCGACGCCGAGTAAGCCGGTCGGCGGGGAAGTCGTGTACGTCAGCGCTCCAAACCCGGTCTGGGTAGAAGGTTTGCCCGGAATCCCAGCAAGGACCATGCTCGGAAGCCCGAAATTCGGATGGTTGAAGACATTGAAGAACTGAGTGTCGAACCGTAGCTTCACACGCTCGGTTAAGGGAAACCATTTCGTTAGATAAAAATCGCTCCAGGCAAAATCGGGACCGCGAAGCGCGTTGCGGCCAAGATTGCCGAATTGACACGTCTCCGGACTGTCGCCGCCGTAGCACGCACCCGTGCTTGGATCCACGGTGGAGACGAACGCATTTGGGTTTAGCCATTGCACAGTGCCCGGTTGGGTGACGCCGGGAATCGGTTTGTGCTCATAGAGGGGGACTCCGGGAATCATGCTGGCGAATTGCGGCCCACTGCCGTTCACGATGCCATTGCCATTAGCAGAGTACGGCGTGCTCAGAACCGAGAATGGAATTCCGCTGTGCCAAAACACGGTTCCCGACACTTGCCAGCCATTCAGCGCGTAGGCCAGAGAGCGGCTTTTGAACTTGAGCGGAAGTTGATAGACGTATTGCGCGTTGAGATTGTGGCGGATGTCGTAGTCACAGGGACCATAATCGCGCGCTAAGTCTCCGGGGAGCGGGGACAGGATTCCTCCCGCCGAGAACTGCAGGAATCCGCCATTGGAAACAGTGTCAATGCAACGGCTCCAGGTGTAGTTCAGCTGTCCCATGAATCCGTGGCCGAGGCGCTTCATTGCGGTGATTTGCAGCCCATTGTAATGACTGTTCGCACCTGTCGAAAATTGCGTGACTGCGCCGAATCGGGGATCCGTAGGTTGCGCATAGGGAAAAGGCGCAAAGCAACCCTCACAGACCGTTTGATAGCCGTTCACTTGTGTGAGATACGGCTGGTTGACGGCACGGGTGCCGACATATTGCGCGTGAATGCTTGCTGTCGATCCGAACTGATGTTCCAGGCCAAGACTCCACTCCATGAAGTAGGGTGCGTGGAGTTTTCCATCTGGCACCGCCGTGATAGCGACTGGGGGAAGACAGGTCGTAGGGTTCGACTGACCAGACGCGCAGGAAAGCTGGCCCTGCGCAAATCCGGAACTGAACGTTTGATTCGCGGTCACGGTTGCGTCGACCGCACTGTCAGGCACTCCCGGCGCAATGGCTGTGCCACCCACACTTCCGAGAAGCCCGCCCTGGAAAGTTTTAACATAGGGCGGATTGACGCCAACCACATCGGCGATGGCGCCGGGCAATATGTCGCTGAAGATCCCGAAGCCGGCACGCAGCACGGACTTCGGTTCAAACTGCCACGCGATGGCTGTTCTGGGTTGCAGTATCGCGAGGGGCGTCGAGGAAAACACGGTGCCGAGACCGGTTTGAATGGCGGCGTTCAAAGGCTGATTCACATCGTGCGAGATGGAACCGAAAGAGCCGCTCAGACGAGCGATATGCTGATGCGGATTTAATGGATTGGAATTCAAAGTATCGCGCATCCCGAAGGTCCAGGTCAGTTTCTTCGTCACCTTCCAAGTGTCCTGTGCGTAGAGATCGAGATTGAGGAAGTTGAACGGCTCGTTCGCCGAGGTGGGAAAAGTCTTTCCCGCGGTAGATGCAACCCCATAGATGTATTGCGGCAGAGTAGTGTAAGTCACCATCGGGACCGAACCCTCGCCGAAATCATAATCGTTCAGGCGAAAAATCCTGGTATTGGTTCCGAAGCGGAGTTCGTGCGCGCCATGGCTCCAAGCAAGGTTATCGTTGATAAAGAAGCGGGTGGCGCGTCTTCCCTGGACCCAGGTGTTGTCGAGCCCACCCACAGTGGTGAAAGGCGCATTCGCGCCGCTGCCTTGCAAAACGATGGGAAACGCGGCGAGTGTCTTCTGAAAATCACTGGGGCCAAACAGGCTGCCATACCAGGAAAACGCCGGATTGAAATAGTTGACAAGATTCTGCGAAAAGACGTGCGTATATCCCGCTGCAAAAGAGTAAAGAGGTTGAGGAGAAAGAGCGTTGAACAAGGGGTTGATGGGATCGGTATAGGCGGCCTGGAGTCCGTCGTCCGTCTGAAAGCGGAACCAGGTCGTGTTCTTCTCATTGATGTTGTAATCGATTCGTGCCGTCTGAACCTGTTCGTGATCATCGCTCGAATGGGAGATGCTCTGGCGATTGGCACAGCCGTTTCCATCATTGGGAGTTGCAGGCGCAATTCCACCAACATCGAATGGACAGCCAAGTACCGTGAGAGGCGTTCCGTTGGTATTTCCGTAGAGCGAATACATCTTCTGATAGAACGGCACCGACTTGGGCGATGGCTGATATACCTTCCCGGTGATGGAGTCGGTTCCACCCAGAGGGAGTTGTTGCAAGACGTAATTCTGGAACGCCAGAGTGGGGACGGTAGTGGCCGTGACGATTGGTAATGCGATGCGAACCCACTCGCTATCGAAGAAGAAAAACAGCTTATCGTGGACGACCGGGCCGCCGGCACTCCCGCCGAAGTGATTCACGGTGGAGCGTGGTTTGTGATTTCCTGGCGTGGCGTTCGTGAAATAGTCGGCCGCGCTGAACTTCGAGCCACTCCATAGCTCATACAGATTTCCGTGAAACTGGTTCGAGCCGGACTTTGTGACGTAGTTGACCTGAGATGCGCCGTACCGTCCCTGGTCGACAGCATAGGAGAGAGTATTGACCGTTACCTCCGAAATCGAATTCAATCCGAGGACCAGGTTCGTCGAGAGCCCGCTGTTCAGGTTCGTCAGCGGATCATTCGTTTCTAAGCCATCGACGATATAGCCGTTGGAGAGGGCGGGCAGTCCATTGAACTCGACGTTGCCGTAGCCATTCGTGCCGCCGACGAAGTCATTCCCACTTCCTGCCGTATTGATGAGAGCCCCTGCCGCAAACTGCAGGGGGTAGGTTAAATCCCCGCCGGGATTGGGAAGGTCCTCCAAGGCAGGGGTGTTGAGCGTGGTTGATGTGTTCGCATCCTCGGGGTTGAGAATCGCCGCTTCGCTATTTACCTCGACTGTCTCCATTGCACGAGCGATCTTGATCGTGAAATTGACGGTTTGCTTCTGGCCCAGGCCAGAAGACACAGAGTCATTCTCTTGCGGCTCGAAGCCCTGCGCTTCTACTTTGACGGAGTAAGTGCCTGGCTTGAGTTGTGGAAAGTTGAACCTGCCCGATTCATCGGTCCTCGCGGATCGCTTCAAACCAGTCTCTTTGTTGGTGACCGTCACCGCGGCGCCGGGCACTCCCGCTCCGCTCGCGTCGCTCACCTGTCCAACGATTGCGCTGGTGGTTTCTCCCTGGGGAAATGCGGGTTCGGAAAAGAGGAAATGAAGCGATCCAACAAATAGAAGTATGGATAGTACCGTGCGCGGCATGACTCTAAACCCAGCTCCAATCGCTTGGACCATTCGTGCTGTTAACCATACTTAATACAATGTATTAATGCAAGTGAATACGACGAAAGAAACGTTGTTGAGATTTTTCAGCGGTTTCACTGGGAAATGGCCGTCATGTCTCTACGACACACCGTGTGGATCGTGTTGTGTTTACCGGAGATTCGGCGGGTTCCAATCCGTGATTGTGGTCCTTGCGGCGCACTTGGAAGTCATCCTGCCAGTTGAGGGGGCTCACTCGGCAATTGGCTGCCAGGTCTGCGAAACGGTCCAGAAGGCCCGTTCGAGGACGCAACGCCGCATCTGAATAGATTCCAGATAGCCGACCACTCGCCCAGAATCGCCGGATCGGCTCCACACGGATGCGAGTTGCCTATTGGGAATCGTCACAATAAGATGTGACGTGGGCAGAGAATTCGTAGCCGAACGCGAGATACAGAATAGGGACGATCCGCTGACAATCAGGCTAACGATGAGGCCCGACTCCAAATCGCTGACGACCTTCTTCCGCAACCAGGGCGTCTACTTGTTCATCGCTTTCGTGATTGGCGCCATTTTCTGGGCCATGGGCGAGCCCATACATCCTTTCACAGTCATCTTGTACTCGCTGTGCATCGGCAATTTCCTTTCGCCTCCCATGCAATGGCTGCACGCGCTGTATGAAAGGCCGGCTCCTTATGACTGGCTGATCTTCCTGGTCTTGCTGAGCGTCGTGATGCTGCCCGTTTACGCGCTGACGAGCGTAATTGTCTGGTGGTTCGCTCCGTCTGGTCCGCAATCGCTTGGACACCTGATCGCCACCGGCTGGAAGATGCCATTCCTGATCACTATCGTCTACGGCGTCGTGAATTTTCTCTACAGCAGGACCAGGGCGCACCTCGAGCGCCGCAATGTCGAGCTGCAGAGCATGGTCCAGGCGGGCGCCGCTCGGCTGGAAGTCCAGGACGAGGAATTGCAGCGCGCGCGGGAGATCCAGGAGTCGCTGCTCCCCAAAGTAATTCCTCAGCTGCCGGGATTCGAGGTGGCCAGCGCCTGGCAGCCTGCACGCGCGGTCGGCGGAGATTACTTTGATGTGTTGAAGCTCGGCGAAAACCGGCTGGCCATCTGCATCGCCGACGTCTCCGGCAAGGGCGTTCCCGCCGCACTGCTCATGGCCAACGTGCAGGCGAGCCTGCGCGCATCCGTTCGCGATCTGGATAGCCCTGCGCGCGTGTGCAGCATCATCAACGGCATGCTCTGCGAAAGCATCGCGGCCGGTAAATTCGTGACCTTCTTCTGCGGCGTTTTGGACGCCGCCTCGAACACCTTTCGCTACTGCAATGCCGGCCATCCGTATCCCATTCTGGTTTCCTCCGGCGCCGTGCGCACGCTGGACCAGGGCGGCGCGGTGCTGGGCGTTTTCCCCGCGTGGACGTATCAGGACTCGAGCGTGGACCTCAGGTCCGGCGACAGGCTGCTTCTATTTACCGACGGCATTACCGAAGCCGAGGCGCCGGATGGCGAAGAATTCGGCACGGAAAAAGTCGCCGCATTCGCCAAAGCACATGCGGCGAATTCCGCCGCGAAGATTAATCAGCAGCTGCTGGCGCAGGTTACGGAGTTCTGCGGCGCGCAATTTCGGGATGACGCTACCCTGCTCGTGCTGGCAGTGAAGTAGCCGCCCATTGACGGCGAAACCGAAAGTAATGCTGGGACCGAAGTCCCGTTGGAGGAAATGTGGTGCTGCCGGATGCCGCGTGCACTCCGATCTCCTCGAAGGCCGTTTCCGGCCAATTTCCCGATTGCCGACAATCCGCTCGGAAGGTGCTGGCCGATAAATTAAACAGAATTTCTTAAGGTCACAAGTTGCGCTCAGATGATATGTGGGACCAACGCCGCAACGTGTCGAGAGTAGACCTCATACGACTCGCCGAACTGCGCGCGCATCCATTTCTCCTCAAGCCTTAGTTTGTGCCACAGTGCGCCGAAAACAAGGGCTACAGCAAGTAGCCCGCGCCATTCGCCACGGGCCACTGCGGAGCCAAGAAGTGCCAGCAGAAGCCCGGTATAGATGGGGTGGCGAACCAGTGCGTAGGGGCCACTTGTAATGAGTTCGTGACCTCCCTTCACGGTGACGGCTTGACTCCAGTTTTTTCCAAGGTGACGACGCGCCCACACAGAAAAGAGCAGCCCACCTGCGGTAATTGCCGCGCCGCACCAGAAGCACCAAAGGTCATGCGGAAGAAATCGCTTGTTGAGCAAGGGAAGCGGAACGCTTGGGAGCGAGAGAAGCGCCACAGCACAAACAATCAAAACAAGGCGTGCAATCCGCGATGGCGCGGATTCGCTGCGCTCGGTTACCTTGACATTGGTCGACATCACCCACCAATAGGCGAAATAACCAAGCCACATTACAAGGAAAAGATAGCTATGAATGAGTGTCATGGATGTTCTTCGGCCAGAAACTTGGTGGTTGACCTACTTCGCAAATAGCTTCCAGAACGCAATGAAGAGGCTGAGCAGAAAAACAAGGACAGCAATTGCGTATGCTGCTCTTTCTCCATGTGTCGTTTTGACCTTGTACGACATGATGGAAGACTACATCAACGCTCACGCACGAAAAATGAAACTTCTCCGGCCAGTAATAAGGCTGATTCTAAGTAGGACTTTTGTCCTCAAAATCGACGATATGATTTACTGCGTAAATTGCTTCTGCGCCACAATTTCTGCACCGATGAGGGAATACCTTCGAACACCAATGTTCGGCGGAACTTGGCTCACTTTGGTTCAAGAAACTCTCCCTTTTCAGGATTGAGGCAGGTAAACGCATGGGGTTGCCACAATGACGACAATAGACCCCCCGAGACACGGGCCGCTTTGCGGTGGCTTGCATAGGAAACTCCTGCTATGACGAGGACCAACTGCGGGAGGCTTTCATACTATGACTCTATAGAGGCTTTGTCTAGGGTTGGAACCGTCGAAGACAGCTCGTGAAACGAGTAGCGGACAAACTAAGTCTTAGTGAATCGGATAGGTTCCGCCGTCCATCAAGTCAACGAAGGCAGACTGCTGACTGGCCAGCGTTTGAAGAACATAAGGGTTGAGCCAGTTGAGCGGCTGGATACCTAAGATGTTCTCAATGATTAACCCCATCACGCGCAGATGTGAATTCTACGAAACGAGCCCGAAGTCCCGTTCAAGGACATCGTCAGTGACCTGGTCGAATGGCCGGTTCAGACGGCAAGCACTTGATTGCTCAATTCAGTGGCGAGTTCAGGATTGCCTTTGGCAGTCGAAAACGATGAGGGTCATGTCATCCTCCTGCGCTCGGCCTGAAGAGCGGGCGGACCATTGGGCGATCTCACTGAGTAACTCGTCCGCAAGTGCTGCCGCCGCAAGACGAAAATGAGATTCCAGAAATTGCTTGCAGCGTGGAAGGCCAAACTCTTCTCCCTTTGCGTTGGCGGATTCGAGCAGTCCGTCGGTGTAAAGCACGTACCGATCGTCTTGTCGCAGCGGGATTTCGATCGATGAGTAGGCTGCATCGGGAAACATCCCCAGGAAGAGCCCATTTTGTTCGATGGACCGTGTCGCGCCGTTCGAACGGCTACAGAGCAGAAGCGGAGGGTGTCCCGCTCCCGCATAACGGACGATTTTTGCATCGAGATCAGCGTACAGATAGACCGCAGTGACGAAGTGCTCTTCGAATTTTCCGCAAAGTGCCTGGTTTAAACCAATGAGCACGCGTTCGGGATTTTGAGCGTGCGCTGTCTGCACGGCAAAAGCAACCTTAAGCATGGAAGCGATGAGCGCGGCAGGAACGCCGTGGCCGGTGACGTCGGCGACGAGAATGCCGAGCTTACGGCCTTCGAGCGTAAGGAAATCGTAGAAGTCGCCGGCGACGGCACTCATGGGCAGATAGCGCGCGGCGATCTCGACTCCGGCAAGGCGAGGAACTTCGCGCGGCAAGATGGATGTTTGAATCTGCTCGGCAATTTCAAGTTCTTTTTGAATCGCGAAAAGGCTTTCTTCCTTGGCGAAAACTCGGTGAGCAACGAGGTAACCCAGGCTGAATACAAAGACGAGGAACCCGATTGGTTCGACGTCGCGTCCGCGAAGTACGGCAAGGCCAGCGAGATTAGCGTGAAGAACGAAGAGACCATCAACGACAAGGCCTACGGCCACGACGCGGAGTTCGCGAGGCAAGCGGCCGGGCGGGCGGAAAACAAATAGCAAGACGATGAGAAGAATCCAGCTGGCCAGGACGAGAAGGCTGTTGGTGATATCGACTGCTCGGGGCGCGACGCCCAAAAGGTCGAAAAGAATCGCGAAAGTGGCGAAGACCAGTTGCACTCCGAGCATCCACAGGATGACGGGGCGCCAGCGGGTTTGCACCACTTCGAGAAACAGGAACAACAACGGCAAGGCGAAGGTGAACGTAATGGCACGAATGAAATGACCGGCAACGGCGGGCGAGATGGAAAGCACAGAGAGAAGCGGCGGTTCGCGCAGGAATACGCGGACGGCGTAAAGGATGACATATATGCCGAAGTATAGAAGCGTGCGGTCCGTGGTTTGTTTGCGAAAAAGAAAAACACCTACGGCGAGGAAGCCGATAGTCAGGAGAATTGCGCCGATTCCAATGGCAAGAATTGTCCAGCGCCACTCGGCGTTAGAGAAGGTGCTTGTTGCTGCGAGGTTCGCAAGGGAAGCTGGCTGGAGCATGACAATTCTTATACGCGGGCGGCAGCGGTAAGACAAATGTAGTTGTTCACAACCTGTAACCCAAGGAAGGAATTTGGGCGTTGCTGAGTGCGGATCACCTCCCGACTAACGCCCTAATCGATCAAGTGAAATCTACCAATGCTGTCCCGAAGTCCGGTTCGCGGACATCACTGCTGACCTGCGCGAACCCCGTTTCGGGATAACTTCCGTGTAGCCGACAAACCGGGAAAAGGATTCGGTTAACTGCCACCAAACACGTTTTGTCGTTATCTGTGAGCACCGTAGGTTGTGGCAATATAATCTGTAGCATGAAAGTCACTCGAGACACGTTGTCCGAGGTCGCCCCAACGCTGGCGGATCTGAAGAAGCTCCCGATGGAACAGAAATGCCGCCTTCTTCTGGCCCGACTGGCCGAGATTGGCCAGCATCCGAGTGCCCTCAACAAACACAATCTCATGATGCACGGCGACCCTTACGCTTTGGCGTACGGGTACCCTGACGCCGAGAAGATGCAAGTGAAGGAGCATCTGCTGGGAGCTCCTTGGACAAGGCTCGTGAATGAAGGATACCTGGTCGATCTCATGGGCCAAGGCTTCTACAAAGTGACTGAGGAGGGCAAGCAATATCTCGATCAGGAGGAACTGCCAGCACAGCCTTCTCCTACTTCTGCCAGAGTCTCAAATTCTGCAACAACGGGCGCGCCTCGCACTCTCCTCTCCTACTCGTGGGATAGTCCGGAGCATCAACAGTGGGTCGTTAAACTCGCTGAGCGACTCCGAGGAGAAAGCGGTGTCGAGATTATCCTCGACAAGTGGCACTTGAATCCGGGAGACGACAAACTGCACTTCATGGAGCAGGCGGTTGCGGGCAGCGACTTTGTGATCGTGGTTTGCACGCCGACCTATGCGGAGCGTGCGAACAAGCGCCAAGGTGGGGTTGGGTACGAATCCACTATCATCACCGCTGAAATGGCTGACCACATGCTGACAAACAAGTTCATTCCCGTGCTGCGGAAGGGGATGTGGGCTTCGTCCCTGCCGATCTACTTAAAGAGCCGGATGGGAGTGGACCTCGGCGGCGACCCGTATCGGGAAGACGAGTACGAAAAGCTGCTTCGAGTACTTCACGAAGAACCTATCCAGCCGCCTCCTCTTGCAAGCAAACCGGACTTCTCGAGAAATCCTCCGTTCAAGCAACGGCCCGCCGACTTTATTGCCGCTGAGCCCAAGGATGGAAATGCACGGTTCCGCGCTCCTGATCAGCCTCTAGGATTGTTCTGGAACAGCTTGCCGTTTGCTGAGAGTCCCGACTATGAGATCTTCCTTGCGAAGGGTCCAGCGATGTGGCTTCGCATTATGCCGCGTGAGTGCACTTCACGCGAATGGAGTCACGATGAGTTGTTGAAATGTGGCAGAGGGCCGGAAGTGCCACTGCAGCCGCTGTCTTGGGGGAACCTGCAATATCTGCGAGCGGAAGATGGTATCGGCGCGTACTCCACGAGGGCGAATCTTAGACGAGAGACGGAGACAGACTCCGTCGCATTCGCCTTCAGTACCGGAGAGATATGGTGTGTAGACACGGGCGTGCTCCAAATTTCGGGGCAGAAGCATTTGTACTTTCTTGAAATTGCGAGAACGCTTCTTGGCAGGTTCCGCGGTTTGGGGGGATTTCTCCAGTGCCTTGGGATCGTGCCACCATTCAAGTGGATCTCCGGTCTGGAGGGGGTGGAGGGATGGAGGCTCAAGGTGCCACCTCCACCCAACCATATCAGCACCTCTTCTGGTGAAACCTGCCTCAGTGATGTGGTCACTGCAAGCGGGACCTACAACCCTGACGAACCCGCAGCGATGGCGTTGCGGCCCTTCTTCGGTCAGCTTTTTCGAAAGTGCAGTATGACAATCCCCGAACATATCGAGGAACTCATCCGAACTAATCGAAAATTCTGAGATTTTTGAATGGTGGACCTGACGCCAAAAGTTGCCGTCCTCGATCACCTGCTATCCGGACAAGAAAATAAACCGACGCTAGGGGTACATAACTTCCCCAGAGGAATCGAAATGACAGAAAAAGTCATCCGCGCCGTTTTAAGACCTTATCCGCGTTGCTACGTCTACATCCACTTCGATCCGAGAAAAGTCCGGCCCGAGGACAAGAACCAAATCGATCATGTTGTGTACGTCGGAAAAGGAACGCGCGAGAGACCATGGGTGGACAGGCGAATTTACTCCGGCGCACACAGGCGCTGGCTTCGAGACCTGCAATATCAAGGGTTTGCTCCTGATGAGTATGTCCGAATTGAGTTCCGAAAACTCACTGAAGAGGAGGCACTCAAACTCGAACAACAGTTGCTTAAGTTTTATCGCGACAAGGGTGTGTTGCTGTTTAACCGGGAAAAGGGCTACAAAGGACCCGTGCGCACCTATGACAACAAATGGATACCGGATCCTGCCTTCGGAAAGCTCGGAAGGACTAGTCAACAGATCGATGGAACACAGGGACAGAATGCCGCTATGACCGAGGACCGGTTCAAAAGGATGGTGGAACGAGACGAAAGCGAAGCGGGAATTAGGTACGATCTTCGCCCGTTCGAAGATCAGCAAAACGAGGCCACAGCTTGGTATCTCGGCAATTTGGTTTTCCTGTTCTCGGTAAGTTCGATAGTTCCCCCCACAAAGCCGGTGACCGTCGTAGTAGACAGCAGATTCACGCTTACGCGACAGATGGATGGCTTCCTCAAAACATTGACGGAACGGGGCCTGCCGATTGAAATTCGGAGGACCGCCCGGAACACTGAAAATCTTGAACGCGTGCTGAGAAAACGTTGATTGATACGGTCCAGATTTTCTTGCACATTACTGAGGCGGTGAATTGGTTGTGGTGCTCGGGTCACGAGCGGCGGAAAAATCTGTCCGGCGACTGACGGGTAAGCCGCAAGGAATCAAATTACTTCTCGTTTGCCGACGACTCAGATGTTGGCGCTCCAAATGTCACACTCCCAGCCGTCCGTTCGTTTTGTTTTCGCTTTCAGCCACGATGCCGAACGACCCCACCTGAGCGCACCATGCGCTCTCCGACGTGACTGTATTTCACTTGTACACCCTGCCCATTCGTCTCGACAGTGATGTGATAGTGCTCATCAGTCCGGTAAGTTAAGCCAAGCGGCTTTAGCGCGCTGACAACACTAGAGCGCATCTCATAAATGCCGTCAAGTCCGTAAACCGCCGAAGATAGTCTTCACTCATATGAGAGTAGCCTCAGAGTACCACTTGCACGGGTCCACAAGCTCCCGGAACTGATACGCCACACCGATGCGGCGCTTTGCCGTCGCCCTGCGCCGAAGATTTTCCCGAACCAGTTTTCTCGCCTCGTCCTCATCCTGCACCACGTGTCGTATACGCCGCCCGCGTGTCCCAATCCGCCCGTATGTGACATCGACGAGCCAGGCACCGAAGAGATCGGTCCCGGCTTCGAGCAGGTAAGCACGAAACCGACCGAGGGCGGGATCGCGTGATTCGAGGAGGGTGGTGAAGGAGCGCATCATGGGAGGATTCCCGGATTTGCTTGAGTAAAGAAAATGACCGTTTCATTTACGGCAGGCATGCCGCTCCGCTGACGTTCACATTTTTCTTGCCTCTATGTGTAAAGAAAGCCGGTAAGAGAATCAACCCCGATGCCTCACCTTGAATGCGGTTGAACAAGGGAACTTAGCGTTTAGCGCGCCCGCCTTTTAAGTCCCCGAAAACTCTCCGCTCAAAGGACGTGAGTGCGCGCTCACTGAATCCGAAGAGCATGGGAATACCCAGAAGAATCAGAGTCTTCAGTCCCGTGCAAGAAGGGGCAGGGGATGCCGCACATGCGTTCAACATATCGGTGAAGCTTTGATTCTGAATCGAGATGGGGAACAGACCCCATCCAAGTAGCGCGCTCCCTATCAGGCTTGCGACGATGCCGACAGCTATCCGGCTGAAAATCCTGCGTTGATAGGCGTCGAGTTCACCCGAAAGGCTCACATCCAGTGCCGGCATCTTCGCCATGACACTGACACAACTGCCTGCGGCTCCCGCGCATAATAGTCCACCGAGAATCGTCCGTGGGAAGTGGAAAGCCAGGATGGCCAGCAGCAGCAGGACAATGGTTACACCGAAGAGCCAGAGGGTGATGCTCCTCATCGTCTTCTCGTATTCGCTGGTGTAGCTCGCCCAGGAGTCGAATTCCTCAAAAAGGGCGCGCAGCGCACTGCGTGCCGACTCTACGTCTTTGTCCGCATTCTCCAGTTTTTTGCCAAGCGAAGCACGCAGCCTCGCAATTACGGTCTTAGGAACGTTCCACTCCTCCATGACATCAATATCCAGATTGCCTTCATCGGCGATCTCCGCGTGCGGGCAGATATAGGCTCTGAGTTGTCCTTGCTGTTCCGCGTCGTCGATCAGTCCGTCAAGCTCGTCAATGTTTGTTTCTTGAGCGACTCTCTGCTCGATTTCCGCCAAACGGTCCCGCACGGATTTCAGAAAGGTCTCGCCCACGGCGTCGCCAGCTATCTGGGCGCGTTGCACCATCGCTTCGAAATTCAGTTGCTCTCCACGGATGGCGGACAATGCCTCTTTTCTGCGTCTCTCAAGCTTCCTTCGCCTATATCCGCCAAACATGATCAAATCCTCACTTTCTCGTACTCGTCGAGCGCCGTCTCGTCGTTGCGGCGGTCGTAGAGCTTGGTGGTGCGCGGGGAGGAGTGGGCGGCCATAGTCTGCGCGTGCTCCAGCGTGCCGTCGCTCTTGAGGTAAAGGATGATGGCATCGTGAAGTTCATAAGCGTGTGATAACGTCCTTTATCACACGCTACCAGAACCCGCGACCAGATTGTAGAGTCAGGGGGCTTTTCATGCCCGACTGAGACAGGAATGCAACAATGCAATTTACTGTATTCGCCGACGACATCTGTCGATCAAGCTTCCCGATTCACGCGCGCGAATGCGGCCAGCGGCCCGGTCATGGAGATTAGGTGAGAACCCAGCGACTCGGGCGCAGGGAGATCCTCGTATGATGCCAGACCTCCGTAGACGGCGAATTTCCACACCGTTATTCCGGGGTCGTCAATGGCTTGGGCGCCCTCGTATATGAATGTGCCGTTACCGTGATTACCTTGGACCCGATCCCGCGCGTTGGGACGAAACAGCAAATTCTCGCAGAGATGCAGGCCGTGCGTCGTTACCGTGTGCGTCTGAACCGCGTAGCCGTCCGCAAGATAAACACGCCAGTGATGCCAGACGAGCCCGCGGACGATCATTGAAAACAGCTGCTCCAGCTTTTCTCCCTCGAATGGAATCGCTATCGTCTCTTCAAATTTGCCTTCCTTATCCGGAGCTGAAACGATCTGTTGTCCGGCTATCAAACGCCGATGTAGCCTGACATTTTTTCCAAGTCGCTTTGGCACCATGGAAGCAAGGTTTACCGAGGCATCGGCGTGTCGCCCTCCAAAGGGCAACACAGTCGTCAAATAGTGCTCCAGCTTGGATTTCTCATTGTTGCATTTGTCGCAGGTGGGAGCCTGCGGTAGATTAGCCCTCGCAGACGGCAAGAAGAATTCCCTCGCAAAGATGTGATCGCCCGTCACTGCCTCGCGCTCAGAACAATACGGGCAGCGTTGCCCCTTGAACTTCTTACTCACACTTTCTCCGGAGCGTCAGCGCCTTTTTCCCAGAAGGACACCATATGCCGTCGGCCTTGCCACTCTTTGCCTTTGTTGGCAAATCCTGCCTTTCCCAAAGTCCTTTTCATATACTCGGTGTAAGTTGTCGCAAAAAGCGGCGCTGTATATTCTGCAAGTAAAGCCTTCACTAGCCGCTGTGAGAGCTTTTTATTTTGATGAGCGGGAAGCACGGCAACGTATCCGAGTTCCAGAGTGTTCTTAGCGAAAGCTACACCGCTGTCACGCGAAGTTTTTGCAGCATACCAGGGCCGCTCGTGTTTAATAGCCGCGACTCCCACGATCTGGCCTTTCGTTCGAGCGATAGCGAGCAGGCGAGCCCTTGGGAGGTTACGCCTGGCTGATGCGCTATCGACTGCGTCACCGACCACGACTATATCCGCACAAACTGAAATCTCTGCGGCGGAAAGAAGGGCCGGAGTGCAGGTGTGCACTTCGTATTCACTCCCCTGAGGACTCGCAGATTGATCCTTCTCATTCATTGTTGCAGGCCATACGTGCCTTCACTAACCCTATGAATCATAACGTTCTTGTATCATTGACTATCCTGCGCCCAAAACAAGCGCAAGCGAAATGTTGTAGCACCGGGCTGTCTACAGGTCTTTCATGCAGCCGGAACGGTAAATCCCAACTCCGCGGCAACCTGCGCAGCGGCAGCCGCGTTCAACACCGGCTGAAAGCCGCTCGGCTGCGAGAGGAGTTCGGCCGAGGCCTGCTCAACGGCGGAAAGCAACGCAAGATCCCCGCGCCCCTTCGCGACGAGTCCCGCAATCACGACCAAAGCAATGGCCCGCCTTCTGTCATTCAGCCACGTCGCATAGCGGGTCATGCGCGAAAATGCGTCTGACGCCAGGCGCTCGTGCAGCTTGACGAATAGCGATACTTCTATGCCATCAAATCTCAGCGCATGGATGAGCGGATTGATTATTCTCTCTGAGAAGACCAAATCCGCGCCTGCACCTTCCCGCTCGTACATGGCGCTCCCGAAACTGCGCTGTAGAAAGTCTGTCGCGCGCTTGCCCATGTAAGCGGCGGTCGCAGGAGACATCTCCGCATCGTTCCGCCACTGTGACATGGCCTCAAGCACCTCCAAATCGCGCCTGCCCGCGCGCCGCAGCACTGCCTCTATGTTGGCCGCCTGCTGAATGACCCGCTTACCTGTGCCATTTATCGAGTCCCATGCACGCTGCAGGCGCTCGTCCGCGGCTCCCGCCAGCCGCGCATGGCCGAAGCGGCGAAGCACGTGGTCAAACATGGCTCCCACGACCGCCACCCTGTTAGCGCCCGACGATTCAATTTCGGAGAGCACCGCATCGATAGGCTGTCCTTCAAGCAACACCGCGTCTTCAATCCATCCGCATGCCAGAGCTATCAGGATTTCCTCAAAGAAATCGCCCGACACCGCCGCAAGCTTTTTCACCAAAGCGACCCGCGATGCCGGGGGCACGAACGTGAGGAGAAGAAAGAGGCAGATAAGTCCCAACTCATCCTCCGGAGAGTCCAGGCTCGAAACGAGAGCGCCGAAATCCGCGGCTTCCACGACCGTCATCACCGCCACAGCCCAGCCTATCGCCGGATTATCAAGACATTGCGCCAGATTGAAGGTGCTTCCCCGATGCACCAACAGCGCGATCAGCTCCGATACCTTGCGTTCACCTTCCAATTTGTAACAGGACAGTTCACGCAGCAGCACGTTCCGGGCGCCCGCCGCCCGGACGAGCTTCAGCACCCTGTCATTCTCGAAGCCGGAATACCAGGCGTATGCGACCACACGGCCGGAATCCCTGTCGGTCACGCCTTTCTGTTCGCACTCCAGCAGCGCCATCTCGACTTCGGCAGTGTCGGGGCGGGCCTGAGCCTGGCGCTGACCGGAAAACGGAGATTGGCTCACAATTCTTTTCCACGCCTCGCTCATGGTTTCGCCTCCTTGAGCAGAGGCCCTGCAGTAAACCGCGCCAGCGATTCGAGGACTTGTGCCCTGATTTTTTCGTCGGTCATTTCCACGATCGCGCTAACCTGCTCGCCGATTTTGTTGAACGATGGACCTACGTGCCACACACGGTCGCCAACGACAAGGAAACGATCATGCAATCGTTCCGCCCTGTAAAAGCGGAACCCAATGTTGAGGATCTTGGCTACTCGCTGCGCCGTTTCGAAGGCTATGCGCTCCGTTTCCTGGCGCTTCGTGACTTCCTCCGCCGACCTGTGGCGCCCGCGCGAAATCCACGACATGAACGCGTTCCAAATCTCGCCGAAACGCCTCGTTTTTTCTGGCGTCGCGTCCGTGTCTCCCGCCTTGAAGCCGCTTGCAACCTCAATGAATGCCACGCCGCCAAAGCGCGCCGCGATAGTTCCAATCGCGTAAAGCGCGCGCTCATCAAGGGCGTATGGGTCCGCGACGAGGACACGCGGACGACGGTGATCCGTTCCAAGCTGCCGCAGATCGTCGAAGGCCCGCTGCACCGAGTCGGGGATGGCCACGGGATCGTAAAACCGTTCCGCATCGACCGCGCGCAGCGGATTGCGAAAAATTCTCCCGATAACCCACGCATTGTGCCGCACGGAAGATGTGGGCGGCTTGCCCACAAACCGCTCCGTCAACTCCGGGGAGCCAACCTTAAATGTCATTTGCGGACGAGCTCCCGCCTCGGGAACGGTGTACGAGGTGAGCGGTCCGGTATCCACCGCGAAACGCATCGATACCCCTGATAGGAAGCGGTGAGCTTTAGCGTCAAGCGGAACTCCATCGACGCATAGTGTCAAATCGACGGCGTCAGGGTCGATTGGAAGAGGGTGTGGTCCCGTGCCTCTCAGGCAAACGTGTCCCCAGACGAGATCATCCTGAATGAGTGACCCGCAAATCATCAATCTATGGTCCTCGGGGTGGAGAATGTCGTACACAATCTCGATGGTCCCCGAGCCCTTGGCTCCGCGCACATCGAATTCAATCGGCGCTGGCCAGAATTCGTCAAGGTCTCCAAGTTTTTCCGGGTGTTCGCGAAGCGGAATAGGAAGCCAGATGACCTTTCGCAAAAACTCAACGCAATCCTTGATTCGCCACGCCGTCGAACGCGTCAGGACATAGCCGCCAGCCTCCTTGACCCTCCCAATGTGCTCGCGGCTCCACCCTGAGCTGTTCCAGAGCGATCCGTCTGCAAGGTCGCCCCGCATGCTTGCCGCGCGGAACCCCGTAATTGCGGGCTCGACATCGTAGGTCACCGTGTACGCGCCTATGGACACGCTTCCTCGAATGGCCCGAGCAACAAAATCCTCCGCATCTTTGCGCGGCAGTCGCTGGCGGAGGCAGAGAAATCTGGTCCCGGCTTGTTCTTCGCACTTTGCGCCAGGCACCGGCGGGACGCTTCGCAGATCTTGTTCCCTTCCGTAAGTCACGGACGTATAACGATTCACCCACACGCCATTCTTATCTTCCGCGATAAGGTGCAGCGCAGCGAAGTTATACAGCGAACGCGTAAGCGCGATGGCCTGCTCAAACTGGTTTTCGGTCATAGTGGCAAGTCCATGTTATAAAAGCCTCTTCCGTCACGCATTTGTCGCCTGAAGCTCAAGTCTTCCAGAGAAGTTATAGAATCATTTTGCCGTAAAATGTACGAGAAACGAGCGGAGTGAACTATTTCGACGCGAACTTGGCATCCGTGAGCGAAGAAAGAACTGTATTCTCCCATATCGACCTAAATACAAGCTCGCCATCCAGCTCAAAGTAATGAATTGCGCCCGGCAGCAGCTCAAACGCTAGGGGCCTCGAAGCCAGCGGATTGTGGTAAACCTCAAGCTCCTGGCACCACTCTTCGCCGCGGGGCCATAAGGCGGCATATTCGTCGCTGAGTACGTCCATTTCAAAATCCCTGGCTTTGACCGCGTTCGGAGCGGGATCGAAGAAGATGCCGGACCGGATCATTTTCAGGCCAGGTGGCTGCCAGCCAGCGAGAAATCCCATACGGTTGAACTTTCCAAGCGTGGCCGCGTTGCTGAAAACGACAGCAGAGAGGTACGACATCGCCGGATCGCGAAACAGGCCTGCCGGAATCCCTTCGGGACCGAGGAGCTTATCGACGACCGACCCAACGGCGCGCGGTCCGTCCGGGCCCATTTCGACCTTCGCGTGGACCCCATAGAGATACGACGGTAGGGCTTCTCTGCTCCAGACCATCGAACTCGGGGCGTGAAAATCCGCAATTGCAAGTGCGAACGGTTTTCCCAGCACGTGCGGCAGCTTCTCGTATCCCCGTTGAATCTTGCTTCTTAGAGTTTTGGCGAATCGCACGGCGGGGGCGCCAAGGAGCCGTTCCTCCTGGGATTCAGGCGCAAATGTTGGAAAAGTGAGCCCCTGAATTTTCACTTCTTTTGGATTTGCGGTGACGGCCTCCACAAAACATTCATGGCCGGCACGCTTGATAAGGAAGTCCGGCGATTCGTGATCCTGGAGCACTGTGACGCCTTGCTCCCGAAATGCGGCCAGCAAATAGAGCTCGAAAAGGCGCGAGTCGAAGTTCGTCGTTTGAAAATCGGATACAAAATTATCGTCGGGGTTCGGCATTGCGAGATAGATCTCGCCAACAGCAATCGCCGCAGGAACGTGGTTCGGTGTTCCGGTGAGCAGCTTGAAATTCTCGCCCGGCTTCCTGTTTCCTATCTCCAAAAGTGGCGGCCGCTTCTTGACTCCGGGCTGGATCGATTCGGGCGGCTCCCCTGGGCGCATTGCGGCCTTCAGTTCTATCAACGCAGCGTCATGCGACGCAAATCCCGACTTGCTGGATGTTACGACGAAGCAGTGATCGATGCGTCGGCGAAACGCACGGATGGCGAGAGCGCCGGTGTTGTGGTCGAGCAGCACGCCGCCAACACTTCTGGCGTTGTCGCATTTCCATCCGGAGACGACAACGTAGGGCTCGAAGTTCGGACCCTCAGGCAGGGCCAGACCATAAAGATTAAATTCCCGTTCGGGAATCGGAACCACCAGCATGATTTCTCAAGGCTATCCCAAGAGCTTAAAGGTCGGAAATGCCATGAATGATAACGTCCTTTATCATTCTCTAAACCAACTGGCAAGGTCTGGTTTTTCCTGTCTGTCTAGAGACGCGTTATTGCCCAAGATTGGGAGTCATAGCTCGCCCCAGTGAACGGCAAGTGCGTTGAGTTTCTCTTGGAGCCAGTCGATAAGGTGAGCACGCCAAGGAAGCTCGGCTTGACGCCGGGACCGGTCTGCGCGGCAGCGTTCGGCAGCCGCATGGGCACCTGTGACCGTAATTCCTGAGCTGTCACCCCTACTAAGCAATAGAGATGAAAAAGGGCACCGGGGCTTACACAGATCGAAGTTTGGACGGTCGAAGAGGCCCGGCACAAAGTGATACATCTGGGCTCCAGCATCCGCCACACCAAGCGGGGCAAGGACCATCATGAGGAGCTGAAGCATTTCGAAACTGGCCGTACTCATGCTGAAGGCAAATACGTTTTCGTTGCGTTTGATAAAATGATCGTCCGGCAAACCTTCGATGTAACGCGGATCATCAAAATACCCGTCGCGTTCGATCGAAACCAGGCCGGGATCGTATTGTTCCCCACATTCAAGACAACGCCGGCCAGGACCGGCAATGTGAGCGCGCCAATCGGCGGCATGTAAACCTTTCGTGTTGCTTGCCGTTACGAGAATACCCCCATCGATAACTGGGATGAGATGGGTATAGGCGATATAGTTTAAAACGCTTCGCGGCCAGGGACGATCAACGCATGAGAAGAGAACGTCGCAATCGAGCGCCGCGCGGAACCCCTCTTCCTCGACGATACTGCGTTCGATCATTTCGACTGTGAAGCCTGACGCCGTAGCGCTCCGTTTGATCGTTTTGCCGAGCACCTGGACTTTAGCACGTGCCATTCGAGCATCACGCGGATAGGCGTGAAGAAGCCGATCAAGGTTGAGTTCCTCTACCGTATCAAAGTCAATCAACGTGATGTGTTCAAAGCCGGTGCGTGCAAGTGCCTCTGCAATGATGCTGCCTACGCTGCCGGCACCGACGATTCCCACGCGAATTCGGGCCAGGTTTGCCTGTTTCGCGGCACCCCACGCCGAAATAGTTCTTCGGAGTGATTCTGAGGCAACTGGTGGCGGTATGAGACTGTCGTTGAACGTAACGCGCAGTTGTGAGCCGACAGCCCGCACCGTGGAACACCAACGGCGTTCGTATTTCGAGGGGGCGGTTTTCTCCCAAAACCGCGCACTCCACGACCGGTCGTTGCCGGCAGTGAGGCCGATTAAGGGCAGTCCTGTTGCCCCTTTTGCTGCGGCCGCATGTTCTTGCTCGGCGCGAATATCGTCAGCACTCATGTCCTGCCAGCCCGGTCCGGGATGACTATGCAGCAATGCCAGTCCTGCTCCTAACTTAGCTGCTTCCACCGCTGCGCGTTCGAAATAACGCGCTTCGAAGCTCGCATTCCCATGCACATGCCGCTCTCCCGATTGTGGCAATATCAACTCGTGGAGGAGTGCAGTTTTCCGCTGATGACCATTGCTGGGGTACCATGTCGCGAAGCATAGATCCTCTTGATGGTCAGCACGGATTAAATGGGCTAGCAAGGCGTCGTCTATTTCGCCGCGAATTGCCACACTGAACGAAGAGTCCGTCATAACGTATCAAAGAGTCTGTGGATGTGAGCCATATAGTCGGCGGCGTTCCGGCGAGTTTCCGCCCAATGCTTAATGGGTCGGCTCCAGTATTGCCAGTCTTTCCCGAAGGGGCTTTCGTGGACCCCACCGACCGGATGTGGTACCTGTTCAGCATTCATAGGCAACAATCGCGGGCGCACGTGCGGCCCCGAAGGCGGGTTAAGCATGAAGTCCGCGTTGGCGATGAAACCGAGCATGATGTCTTCACCAGCCCGCTTTCCGGTCTCGATCCTGAAGGGAAAAGAAATTTTCTCACCCTCCTGGGTGACCGTGTAGCCAAGCTCCTTCAACTGCTCCGCAAAAGATTTCATTCCTACTGCCTCGACACCGGCGTCGGCTTGATGGAAACTGATATGAATTTCATGTGCTGATGCATGCGGATTCGCTCATCTGGTTTCCCTTCAAAGGAAATGTGCTCGGGGAACACTTCCGCAAGGTAGTTTGCGGCAGGGTCGATTCCCGCGTGAACCAGGATTTCACTGGCAGTAAGGTGCCGGTGCTTTGTGGTTTGGTCCTCGTCGTTCACCTTGTATTCGATCACTTGGTGTTCTGTCACGAACCGCATGTGCGGGACCATGTGTATCGCTTCGTCCGGCCTATCCTGAAAATCGACATGCTCAGGATGCGTCTCCAGGAGAAAGTGCAAGCCGGGATCGATCTCAGCGTGTTTGAGAATTTGTCGTGCAGTCATCGTCTGATGCTCTGTTTGCTGGCCAACGTCGTTGACCCGATACTCGATGCGTTCCATGGTGATCTTGCTCCTTGCGATTTTCTCGCGGAAGCGATACTTTCTTACGAATGAAACACTACACCCTTCCCTATTCCCAGTCAAACAAATTCTTACGTGTAAGACAGGAGGCACTGTGAAAGCTCTAACGGTTCATAGCTTAGGCCGGCTTGCGCTCGAGCGACGCGCATCGCGTGGTATCCGCGAAGTCGCCGCCGAAGTCGGGGTCAGCCCGGCAACATTGTCACGAGTCGAGCGTGGAAAAATGTCTGACCTCGATACCTTCGGTAAAATCTGCAAATGGTTGCGAGTCGATCCGGCATCGGTTCTCGGCATCGCCACCGCTAAATCGGAATCATCAGGCCTTTCCGTTCATTTTCGGAAGGACCAAGCCATTTCGCCGGAAACAGCGAAAGCCCTTGCCCAAATGATTCTTGCCGCGCAAAGAGCGCTCATGCAATTGGAGAAGGATGGCAACTAAGCGTGTACAAGCGTGGGTTCAAGAGTTGGTGCGAAAACACCTCTGCAGCTCTGAGGTCGGAATTGAGGCTGAAGTCAGTTGACGCGCTCGACCCCAGGAAACTGGCTGCCCATTTGGAAATAGTTGTATGGAAGCTCGAAGAGGTCCCCGGCATCCCTGCCGAATGCGTTGCGGTGTTGCGCGCTGATTCCGATAGCTGGTCGGCGGCGACCGTTTGCGCCGGAGCGCGACACGCCGTGATTCTGAATTCCGGTCATTCCCCCGCCCGAATGAACAGTGATTTCATGCACGAGCTTTCCCATCTTGTGCTGGCGCATACACCAGCTCGCGTGGATGTCTCCAGCGATCAAATCTTGCTTTTGAGTACGTATAATCGAGCCCAAGAGGAAGAAGCCAATTGGCTGAGCGGGGCGTTGCTTTTGCCCAGGGATGCGCTTTTCAACATTCGCCAGACACGATTAACGGATCAAGCCGCCTGTCGATTCTATGGTTGCAGCCAGGACATGCTGACCTTTCGATTCAAAGTCACAGGCGTAGATCTTCAACTTAAGAGATCGCGTCCTCGCGGGGGGTAGAGCGTAACATTACCGGATTTGCAAAAATACGGCATGCTACAGGTCTACTTTACGCTTTTCCCTGGAGGCTGAACCGAAAGCCCGATCATCGCTTTCTCTAAAGCCGCGCAGCGAAATAGAATATCGACACTGACAACGTCCTTTATCACACGCTACCAGAACACGCGACCTGATTGTATAGTCAGGGCGATTTTCACCTCCAACTGAGACAGGAATGCAACAATGCCTTTCACCACGCTCACCGATGAACAAGAACTCGAATTATCACGGCTGTCCCGCGTCTACTGGCAGGAAGCGCTACGCTGCGAGAAAGCCAAGTCCTACCTGGCCGGATGTATCATGCTTGGCTCCGCGCTTGAGACCATACTGATTTTGATGGTCAACTGTTTTCCGGACGAGGCCGAGCGTACCGGTCAACTTCCGAGAGATCCGAAGAAACGGAACAACCTCTTGAAGTGGGAGCTCTTCGACCTGCTGGCAGTAGCGAAAGCGGCGCAATGGCTACCGTCCGCCCCGAACGGCGACCGGAACAGCAGAAAGGCACAGATCGGCGACTATGCTGAGGTAGTTCGTATGGTCAGAAATCTCGCGCATCCGGCGCGCTATCTCAAAGATCATTACCGCAAGAAAGTTACGAACAACTATCTTCAAACACAGTTCGAGCTCGTGCTCCTCTGCCGCGACTGGCTTCAGGCCCGCAATAACAAGGCACTCTTGGAACATATGAAGACAGAAGGTATACCTTAGCTTACTTCCGGTCGCGGCAAGCTCTACGACGAAGCGCGGCTGTAACCCGGAGAAACCGGTGAGCTACTTTGCGACGTATTAAGGATACAAGAATGACGCAAACCTATATTGCTGAGACGTTGCTCAAATTCATGGAGCGAATCAAGGAGATTGAAAGGGCCTGGGAGTCGAAGAAGGATGGCGAGCCCGGCCTTTGGTATCGGGGTTCGCGAAAATCGAATTGGCCTTTGCTTCCGAAACTCTATCGACCTCACAGCACTATCAACGAATTGCTTTCTGCCGAAGATGAAATCCGCGAAGAGTTTGTAAGGCGTGCTCCCGGTTTGACCAGCTACAAACCAGCGAATGCCTGGGAGTGGTACTTCCTCATGCAACATTACGGCGCGCCGACACGCTTGCTTGATTGGACAGAAAATCCGCAGATAGGTCTCTACTTCGCTCTTAAGGACAGCGACGGCTTACATGATGCAGTGGTATGGGTCATCGATCCCTGGTGGCTGAATGGGATCGTACTGGGAAAGGGTTACTCCGAGGTGCTTCCTGCCGGGTCACCCGGCTTGTCTGAAGCAGATGCTCGAAGATACCAGCCTTGGCTTCCAGATCGTTTCGACGCCAAAGCCAAGCTGACCACGAAGTTGCCTGTCGCCATTTATCCGACGCAGTTCGATGCTCGAATCGCGGCCCAGCGTTCTTGCTTCACCGTGCATGGGCGCCGTCGCGCCCGCTTGAATGAGCTTTTTCCTAAACCAACAGACCATTTGGCAAGAATTGTAATTCCCAGTTATGCGACGGACGATATTCGCGATGAGCTAGATGACTACGGTATCGACGAAGCTGTAATCTATCCCGATTTGGAAGGACTCGGAAAAGGCGTCACTAGGCATTGGCTGCCCGACGATGATGAAAAACTACCGCACACAGGCATTCTTACCAGGCTGAAACCGTCTCCGATTCACGGGGTGGGTGTGTTCGCCATCGTCCCAATTAAGAAAGACACACGACTGTTTTCTCAAGATTCGGATGAAATGAGATGGATAAAACCGGACCAGCTGCCAACAAACAGCTTACGCAATTCTATGATGATTTCGCTGTCGTAAAAAATGGCAAGGATGGCCGTCCCGAACGATATGGCTGCCCTCGTCGTTTTGATTGCCTTACAACGTCGTGGTATCTGAATGATCCGAAGCCGGGTGATAGACCGAATGTCAGGTGTGATGAGAATTACGACTTTTTGGCGCTCCGAGACATCAAGGAAGGCGAGGAACTGACTGTCGATTCCACTACGTATAGCGATCACGCAGTATCCAAGCCCATTAAGACAAAAGGCTCAGTGCGCAAGAAAATAAAGAAAGGATGACATTTCGGGTCCTTAATCGTCCTCCTACCCTCTTCTGGAGGCATGCTGATCTTAACGCGCCCGTGAAGACCAAGTTCACCGCAGCCGGACTACGTCCCATAACCTTTTTTTATGGGCCTCAATCCTGTTACATCAAGATGCCCGCGATTCATCAACGGTCGCGCATACTCGGCCGACTCGATGTGGGCTAACTTTATTGATGCGACTTTCGATAACGGCGCGTCCCAAGAGAATATACCCGGAGAAGTCGGCGAGCCGTTTTGCGGCCTGTTGAGCGCCGCGACACTTTACGATAATGTACGCTGGCTGGGCAATCCAGCGGTCCAGCGCCGAGATTTATCTGAAAGGGATGCGAAACAAGGATATCCTGGCCAGAATTAATAAAGGAAGTCTGGCCGCCTTCGCCTAATCAACAAGTGCAGCCAGAATCCTCATGACCTCTCTTTAAGCCGTTTCGCCACTTCGATCACAAACTCTGACGGACCATTGTCGAACCGCTTACCGTACCTATTCGTAGTAAATCCCGAGAATGTGATGTGAACTTCGTGGCGAGCCCGTGTCAGACCCACGTAAAACAACCGCCTTGGCTCTCGCTTGCTCTCCACTGTCTTTGCGGCCCAGGATGGCATTCTGCCCTGGTCCATTCCCATCATCACGACAACGTCAAACTCCAGTCCTTTCGCGCTATGAAGTGTAATCAGGTTTACATGATCTCGCGAACCGGCCTGACCACCCAACCCAGCCACGGTGAGCTCTTGCAGTCTTCCGTCCTTCTCGCAAACTACCATAAGATTCCTGACCGCCACACTTTCATCCCTCAACGTCGGCTCTCTCTTCAGCACTGGATCCAGCAAGAGTTCAAACGCTTCCTTCAGCCATACCCACGCCGCTATATCCGGCGTCCGGTGCGCAAAAAGAAAGCGAACCAGGTCTACTTTCAACCGAAAGAGCTCCGACTCCGTCCGCATACGCGAATTGAAACCTTCCCATGTTCGAATAAGGCCTGACAACCGCGGCGCCCCTGTCTTCCACCCACCCGCACACCATGCAGCACAATCTTCGAGCCAACGAGTTACGGGAGTCTTGGCATACGGGCTTCCCCTCATTTATTCCACGGTTACCTGTGACCCTGCTACTTTCCCGCGCCTGTCGTTGCCTCTCTCGCCCCCCCTTGGGGGTCACTTCAAGAAAAGAGGCAACATCATGACAACGAAAACTCTCAACAAAGCAGACCTGGCGCAGTTTATCGGTAGCGAGAACTGGTAACGTCACGGCCTTAACCGCAACGTTCTTTACACCGACGGCGCGGAATATGTGGCCGAAAAAGGCGGCGCTTACTGGCTTCTCGATATCATCGCGATCGCACAAATGCATGAAGCGCGCGTGCGTGGCGAGGAGTTTCAGGTATGGAAGCTCACCGTTCGCCCCGATCACTCCGCGACGGTCGTTTGCGACGATGGCAACAACAACATCATCTACACCCAACACATCGAGTACACCGACTTCCCACTCGATGAAATCAAGTTCTACTTCACGAACAATGCGATCCTATTGGCGAGCGAGTATTGAGTATGCGCAAAGCCCGCGCTGGCCTCCTCGCTGGCGCGGGCTATTTGTTTATTTCTTTTTCAAGGTTAGCGAGCCGATCCAAAATCCAGCCAAAGGAAGGAGGCTCACAAAAAATCATCACAGCCATCTTTTTGTAGTCCTGCTCCAGCACCCCTCGCCGGTTCTCAAGTGGCACGAGGCGAAGGCTTCCAGGCTTAGCCAGGTCGTACCGCACCCAGCCGGAGGAATAAAAAGTCTCTTTATGCTTTACCACTTGCGCCAGAAGCCCCCTGTCACCGAGAGCCTCGTCCTTGATCTTGCCTTCCGCCATCATCGCCACATCATAGTAGTGACGCGAATAGCGCTCAGGTAAAGCCTTCTCAGCCGGACGGTGATATTCGGCATGCAAAATCGTCACCTTCTCCCAAAACGTCCGTTTTCCGAGAAGCGCCACGACCCGCACATCATTCTCCAGAACGACCTTAGGAAAGTGCTCGCCCGCAAACGAGTGGACGGTAAAACTATCACGCGGAACAAACTCAGCATGCGTCCCGAGCTCAAGTATTACTTGCGGTCTCAGATACGAGAGCCTTTTCGTGCTGGCCGCGGGATAATGAAAAAGAACGACGTTCTTGTCGTCCTTGCTCACTTCCAAGCCCCATCCGTCCCCTGCCCCAAGAATTTCTCTGCATTGTTTTCCGAGAACGTCAAGAAACTCACCGCCAATGTAGCGCTGACACTCCTCCATCATCTTTTCAAGAATCTTGTTTCGCTTCGTATTTGAAATGTTTTCTTGCCGTGGGTCGTTCTCACCCTTAAACCCAAGCGCCTCATAATCCACCGCGAGGTCGATGTCTTCCGAAAAGCGATTGATCGCCTTGAATATTTTCGAAAGCGAAGTCCCGCCCTTGAAAAGAAGCCTTCCCTCAAACGCTTTGTTCGAGAAAAGCTGCTTGAGCACCCAACAAGCCCAGAAGTCCTTTTCGATGATGGCCTCGGCCACGCTCATGCGCTCAGCGGTTTCGGAGAAAAGATCCGCACGCGCGCGCGCCTCCATGATGGCAACTTTATTCACGCGCTCTTCTCCGCAAGCTGCTTTGCCACGTCATAAATCCAATCCACGCTGAAACGCGTGTCCTTTAGGAAACGACGCTTCTCTTGAGGACTGAGGCGGCTCCGAAGTGTGTCAATCTCGCGCGGTCCAACATTTTCTTTCCCAAGGTGTCGGAGTGCTTGAACCACGAGCGCCGGTTTGCCCTCCAGTCCTGCCATCGCTTTCGGCCGAGCATGCTTAAAAAAAATGCTCCGCCGGCCAATCTCCACTTTTTTGTTTGGGCCATCTGTCAGATAAATGATCTTCGAGGGCACTTGCGTCGAAAGCCCGAGGAGATTTGCAGCCCACGCCCCTTCGGGTACGATCTTCCACCGCTGACGTCTTGCTATGGCCTGAGCTGCCTCATCAATGTCAGGGCTTAGTTGGCCACCCAGGGCAGCATTGAACCGGGGTCTGTCGTAAAGACCTCTACGGATACGCCTGATCTTTCCCTCATGCGTCAGGCTATGCAGTGCCACATCTATCGTCGTCCGGCTGGCTATATCGAGGAAGTCCTTTGCGGAGAAAGCTTTACCGTCCTCGAACCGCTCAATCCTTCTAAGTATCTGATTCCGCATTGTTTGCATGGCTTTTCCCGTCCCATCGATTAAGAAAAAATGTACTACTTTTTCTTAATCCAAGCAAGCAGTTCCAGCCAGCATCCCCGCCCCTGCCCTCCAGGGCATCAAGCGCCAGCTCCAAAAGCTCACACAGCGGGACCTCCCTTTCCTCCGCGAGCTTATAGAACCGCTCGACGGTGTCCGCTGACCGACGACGAGCCAATCAAAGAGCATCCGTGTCGCTGCCAAGTGCTGTTTTACTGAAGGTGGAGCCAATCTCTTTTGTAGTGTCTCTACATAAACAGACACATGAACGGGCTCGATATCCGCCAACTCCCGCAGATCGCTTTTTTCGCAGTGCAAATTCCACAGCAGCCCGCGCATAAGTCCTCCGGGTGTGCGGATTTCTTATATTGGCCGTGAAGAATTCGAGGAAACGCCTGGCAGCACTCTCATCGGGGGCAAACAGCTTTGGCAGCGTCGGTGCGCCCGAAAGTACCTGAACGACGCCCTGGCCCATCTTGTTCCCTACTGCCGATTAGTGAATGATAACGTCCTTTATCATTCATAGTACTGCCCCCAAAAGAGCCGCAAAGGATGTTTTATGTTGTCAGCTTCAATCAATTGGTTCGCCCAACGGATGAACGAACCTTTCTCCGCAGAAGAACTGAAACGGTTTCCTCTTTTTGCGCCTCTGGCGCTACTCCGTTCTTGAAGCAAGAATTCGCCTTGTAACATTCCATCCACGCCAGTTTTCACGAATTCACAAAACCACAACTCTCTTCGGTAAGTTCCCCACGGAACTCTCTTTTCCCCCTCTGCCCTTCCTGCGAGAAGACTGCGCCTAGACCGCCCGCTTCTTCTGTCAAGGGCGTCCGCTTCGCTCCCGTGAACGCGAACCCCGCGCGCCCTTGACAGCGCGGGCGGCTAGTCGCCGAGGACCTCTCAGGAAGGGCATTTGCTTTTAATGCACCGCTTCGCGTTGCCTCGAAAGCAAAAATCAAACCCTTCAAGGGAGTTCGACTCATGCAGCAAACCAAACAACAACCCTTGTTTCCACTCGGCCAAATCGTCGCCACACCCGGCGCGTTGACCGCTCTCGAAAAGGCAGGACAGACCCCGATGGAGTTCCTGACTCGGCACGTTCGCGGCGATTGGGGCGAGCTGTGCGAGGAAGACCGCAAGGAAAACCAGTTGAGCCTGGAACGGGGATTCCGGCTGTTAAGCAGCTACCGCACCAATGCAGGTGACGCAAAACTCTACGTAATCACCGAAGCAGACCGCAGTGTGACCACGATTCTTTTGCCGGAAGAGTATTGAGAATTTCGAAAAATCAATAAAGGAGAATAAGAGATGAAAACGAGTGAGGCAGTGAAGCCATTGCAGGAGTACGTAAGCGTTTCCATTGCAGAGTTAACCGAATCCAGCACCAACCCCCGCAAAGTGTTCGATGAGCAACGGCTGGAGGAACTGGCCGACAGCATCCGCAGCAAAGGGGTCCTCTCGCCGCTTCTGGTGCGGAGAACAAATAGTCATTTCGAGATCGTCACGGGAGCACGGCGCTACCGCGCCGCGCAGCGTGCGGGTTTACGGGAAGTTCCCGTCCGCATCGCTTCTCTCACCGACGAGGAGGCACTCGAAACGCAAATCGTCGAGAACATTTTGAGGGCCGATGTGCATCCGTTCGAGGAAGCGCAAGGGTTTCGCGCTTTGCTCGACCGCGAAGGGGCCGGGTACACCATAGAGAAGATAGCAGCCAAGACAGGCAAGAACGCGGCATACATCGCCAAACGGCTCAGGCTCTTGGACCTCATTCCATCTGTGGCCGAGGCTTTCAACGCCGGACACATCGGCGTCGAACACGCCCTGCTCATTGCCAAGCTCGCAGTGGGCGTGCAGGACAAAGCGTTAGCGCACTGCTTCGACGGTTACTACGCGGCGAACGACACCGAGCGCAGCCTTGTGCCCATCAGCCGCTTACAGGTGTGGATTACGCAAAACATTTACCTTAGTCTGAAATCCGTTCCGTTCTCGAAAGACGACGAAACGCTCTTGCCGGAAGCAGAAAGTTGCGCCAACTGCCCGAAACGCACGGGATTCAACACGCTACTCTTCTCCGAAGTCAGGGAAGATTCGTGCGCCGATGCCGCGTGTTTCAATCGCAAGCTCGACGCGCACATCGCCCAACGCGTCACGAAGATGCCAAATCTCGTGATGATATCGGAGAACTACAAGGCGACGGGCGAAACGCCCATCCTCCCGCGACGCAACTATGTTGAAGTCGTGACCCGGAAAAGCAAGAAGGGCAAGGAAGCAAGGCCCGAAGAAAAGCTCTGTGGCCATATGACCCCGGCCATTCACGCGGACGGCGTGGACAAGGGCCGTCTCGTGAAAGTCTGCGCAGACACGACCTGCAAGATTCATTTTGGAGACCGGCAGCAGGAAGAAAAACAGCGGCTGCAATGGAAGGCGGAAAAAACCGCTGCCAACCGGAAGGCGAAAGAAACGCTCGCCTTCCGGCACCGCCTTCTGGCCGACGTGCTCAAGCGGGTAACGCCGCAATTCGGAACCGAGGAGCTACGCATGGTGGCGCAGTTTCTCTTGCGCTCGCTGTCACACGAACTGGCGTGCCGCCTTGCCAAACGCCACGGCTTGCAAAACCCGAAAGACGTCAATGATTGGCAAATGGCCGAGAAAGCGCGGACGCTTTACAAAGAGGCAGACGCGGCGGCGCTGGCTGTTCTCATTTTCGAGGCCATGCTCATCAGCCCTGCCGGAAACACGTCCGCGAACAAGGACGACGACCCGCTGGCGAACGCAGCCAGCCTTTACAATGTTGATACGAAGGCGTTGCGCGCTGCCGTTGCCAAAGCCGAGAAAGAGAAAGCGCAGAAAAAAAACAAGCACGCCAGCAGGAAGGAGAGAACCGCGCCCAAACCAAAAACCGCTCGAAATTAGCGGAACCGCAAAACCGAACGGGCCGTCCTCCACCGGACGGCCCCGTTCTCCTTACTTATCCTCAGTCATGCGACGTATTCCAAGGCATCGGTTGTGAGGGAAGGACACTCCGAGGACTGACCAGCCCTCTTCTCTGTCATTCAAGGATTCACCGAAGCGGCGCGGTCTGGAGCCATCTCCGCGAGGCGCATGGCCACCCCGGTGACGCGGCCCACGATTTCCCCCTCCAGTGGATAAGCTAACTGCCCCGTCTTCACGGGAGACAGAGGATGGGGCACGAGCAGCAGCAGGTTTTGCTTCATCTCACACCAGCTACAGGCATACCCCCGGCGCAATTCCACAAAATAGACTGGGCGCTCCTCCATCGTGTGGTGGGGACCAGCAAGGACCTTTCTCTGGTTCACGTCGATCTGCACGAATGTTCCCGGCCTAATCAGCGGAAAGAGAGTGAAATCCTTAAGCCCAACGTAGCCGTAGAGCGCGCGCTGTGGACTCAGGCGCTCGACCAGGGCCACCGGGATGTCGCCCCAGATCGCCACAAGCTTCGAGAGCAGGTTGGTGTTGTCGAGTGCACCGTCATTGCGAAAACGAAGCGGAAGAGTCACTGTCTCGGAATCCGTTAGATGCGCACTCCCGAGGAGGTGCGTCCTCGGGGCGGAGAAGTTGGCATGCTCCCGCCCGAGTTCCCCGATGCGCACGTTGTAATAGCCCACCAACTCCCGCACGGACCGGCCGTACGCGTATCCGAGGCTATAAAATTTGAAAATGCTGGGCACGCCATCCCCGTTTTCGATGCCGGTCAGCCAACCATGCGAAATTACGTACTCCAGGTTGTTCTCTTTAGCGGCGATGGCCATGCTGCGGTCCTGGACCTCGCGGATCGTGAGGCCGAGACGGCTGCGCAACTCCTTAAGCTTCGCGCCCGCAGAGCGCGTCGGATCGCTGGGCTCCATTGCCTCGCATAATACGTGCTCTCTGAAAGTATTGTCTAGCGAATAATCTTAGTCGGAAATTCAATCCGTTCATCCGGTTTCTCCCGCTTTCTCGCCCCGTTACGCTCGGTTTGGCCGGGATCCCGGCCAGACCAATATTCCGCACCACAGTTGAGCGCAATTCGCCGACGTTTGACCTGCAGCGAACCCGCGTGCCTCTCTGCTCCGGGCAAGAAAAGGATTCCCGACATGAAAGGCAGCCGGGCATCTCGCTCCCGCTCCCTCTCGGACACCGTCCCCGGTTACGGCGTCGCCGAGCGCGTCGAGCGGATCCTTGCGACCCGGAATCTCACGGTATCCGAGGTCTCACGGGAGCTCCGCCTGCGCTATGGGCAGATGCCTCACTACCTTGTGCCCCACGATTTCTATTACGATCTCGGCCATCCCCGCTACAGCCCCAGGATCGAACAGGTCCTCGCGCTCAGCCGCATTTCCAAATACCGTCTTGCCGACTGGCTGACCGTCTTCGGCCTTCACCTCGATGACGTACCGCGCCTCCGGGCCGACTTTCCCGTGGCGCGGACTTGCCTCCTGGACCCCACCACGTATGACCGGGCAGCTTGGATCGGCTGGTTTCGCGACGCACCCCGCGCTGCCGCCCCGCCCGCTGTTGCCCCACTCGGCCAGCTTCTCATTCCCGGCAACCCGCGCCGCGCGGATTCTCTTCTTGCTCCCGAACCTTCGCCGTTTCTCTACGCCAAGATCGGGCGGCAGGACGCGTTCGCGTTTCCCGATTTATTGCCGGGGAGCATCGTGAGGGCGGACACCCGCAGCGTCGGCGAACTGCTCCGAAGCATGCAGAACAAAAACTCCGAGCGGCTCTTTCTCGTGGAGTACGGTCAAGGGCTCGTCTGTTGTCGGTTGCATACGAGAACGAAAGACAGGGTCACGCTCCGCGCATCGACACTGCCGTTTGCGCAAACCGAGCTGCGGCTCGGCTCGGAAGCCCGTATCCTCGGAGTCCTGGACTGGGAACTCCGTCCTTTTAAGAGTGCGCGGCCTGAAGTTCCCACGGCTTCCATGAAGTTTCTAATGCCCCAAACTCTTCCGCCGACCGAGACGCAGCCAGGCCTCCGCGAACTTCTCGAACGTGCCCGGTTGCGCAGCGGACTCTCCATCCGCAACGCCTCCGCGACGAGTCGCTGGATCGCCGAAGCCCTTCGAGATGAGAGATACTTCTGCTCTCCCACATCGCTCACAGACTATGAGACGGGGCCTCGATTGCCCGTGCAAGTCCACAAGATCGTCTCGGTATGTATTCTCTACTCGCTTGGCTTCTGGGAACTTCTCGCAGCTGCGGGCCTCGACACCGGCGATTCTGGTCGCGAACCCATTCCGGATGGGCTCGTTGGCCGCGGTACACCGGATGCTCCACGGACGGCGAACGATGCTTCTGCCCGAAACAAAAAACAGCCGCGTTTTCTGTCGCCACTGATCGCCGAGTTCCAGGAGATTCCGCTCTTTCTGCGGCACTCGTTGTCCACGGTCGCGGGTCTTCCTGATCTCTCTCTGCGCGATGTGTTCTGGACCGGGGGCAGAACCGTTTCGCTCCATCCGTACCTAAAGGACGCCGTTTTCGTGTCCGTCAACCGGCGCCTGAAGAATCCCGTCTTCTTGAAACGAAAGCCACTTTGGGAGCAGCCTCTCTACATCCTCCTGCTACGGGACGGAACCTACCTCGTGGCGGGCTGCAGCCTCGAAGAGAGCACTCTCGTCGTACACCCGTTTGCGGACGGCTTTTCTCGTCCGCAGATGCTTCGGAATGGAGCAGATGCGGAAGTGGTTGGCGAGGTCACGGCGCTCTTCCGCCGGCTACGATGACCGTTTTCTGCGCACTCCTCGGAAGCTCCCGAGCGTTTCTTTCGTGTGTTTTCCCTGTAGTCCTTGATAGGAGGCCCGAAACCCGAACAGTTGCTCCTTTCTCTATCGCCCGGGGAGGAACTTTTCCTACTCTGAAGGTTTCCAGAAAGAGACTGAGTCCCATTTCACTTCGTTCACTTTCGAAAGTTGTTCCCGTCGAACTCCGCTGGCTTACGACCGCGCTTCGTCCCGTGTGGACCCTGCACGCCGCGAGTTTCCTCGCGTTTACCTTCGGCAGCGCACTCGGACTTCTCGGCCCGCTCGTCCTCCGATGGCTCATCGACAGCATTCTTCCAGGGCGCGACGCGTGGCTGCTTGTTTCCGCCGTCGCTCTTCTCTTCCTGAGTTATGAAGGACGAGTCGTCTTCACGAGCCTCGGAAGCTGGTTGACGGTCGCGGCCTCGCAAAAAATCGTCTTGGCGCTTCGCCTCGAACTTCTGAAACATCTCGACAGCCTCTCGGCTGAATATCACGAAGCCACTCCGACGGGAGAAAAACTCTATCCGCTCCGGGAACCCGTGGATGAGATCGCCTATCTCGGCTCCGACCTTTTCCCCGGGATCCTTCGAACGCTTCTTTCGACCGCTTTCACCATCTTTGCGATGGGCGCACTGAGCTTCCGCCTCACCCTCATCGTTCTGCCCCTCGTGCCGGTGTTTCTTGTGACCCGGCACCACTTTCGTCAGCGGCTCGGACGGCATGCCGACGATCTGCAAGACAAGCGACTCGAAGTAAACTCGTTCCTCGAAGAGCACGCTCCCTCGGTCGTCCAGATTCAGTCGTTACAGCAGGAAACGCGCCGCGAGCGCCAGGCGTACCGGCTCTTCGCCAAGGCCGCGCGTTCGCAACTGCGGCTCGCACGGACCGGCGTGTTCTTCAGCATTTTCACGAACCTCGCCATCGTGCTGGCCATCTCCGCCATCCTCGGCTACGGCGGCGTAAGGGTGCTCCGGGGAGACCTCACCATCGGAAGCCTGGTGGCCTTTTATAGCTACCTCGCCCAACTCTTCGAACCGTTGAGCGGGGCCATGGAGATGTATGCGCGGGCGCAGAGGACGTTTTCGAGTATCCGGCAAGTGCGTGCCGCGCTGGCCCTGCGGCCTACGATCCAGGAAAGTCCGCACGCTGTTCGGTTGCCTTGCGGTGCTTCCTCGGACCTCGAGTTCCACGAACTCCGGTTTGCTTACCCGGGCGAAAAAGAGCTTCTCCATATCCCCCGACTCATGATTTCCGTCGGAGAACGCGTGGCGCTGGTAGGAGAAAACGGGGCTGGCAAAAGCACGCTCGCAAAGCTCGCCGCCCGCCTGTACGATCCCGATTCAGGGTACGTATCCTACGGCGGGGTGGATCTTCGCGCGATTCGCCTCAGAGAGTTGCGCTCGGTAGCCGCCTATCTCCCGGCCACGCCAGTCCTATTCGACGACACGCTCGCCGTGAACCTCCGCCTGGGACGGGTCCAGGCGACAGAAGAGGAGCTTGCCGAGGTACTCCATGCCGTGGACCTCACGGCTTTTGTCGAGAGTCTTCCCTTGCTCTACCAACAACCGCTGGGTCCAGGAGCGTCGCGCCTCTCGAGCGGACAACGGCAGCGCGTCGCCCTGGCCCGGGCGCTCCTCAGGAAGCCGCGCATTCTGATCCTGGACGAGGCGACTTCTTCGATGGATGCGGCGGTAGAACAGATCGTTCTCGACCGTACCCGGCTCCTTCTTCCGTTCTCAACCGTTGTCTTGCTGTCCCACCGCCTTTCTTCTGTTGCTTGGGCGGACCGCGTGATCGTCCTCGAAGCGGGAAAAATCGTTCGCGACGAAAACGTCAAGGCAACTCCAAGAAGCGACGGCAGCTCTGAGGCGTAACTGCCTGGAAATCCCGAGCCCTTTCCTACGGCCGGCGGGCTCGGGTTCACTGGCTCGGGCTTGATTAGGCCCGGAATCCGCGCACTCCCCCGAAGCTCGTTTCGTCTCCTGCTATCCGTATCTTGTTGTCCTGCCTAGGGAATTCGCTAGCCATGACCGAATCTCGAACAGTTTGCGATGTTTCTGGCTATCGGACGCCGCAAGTGGCAACGTGCGTGGAATCCGAATGAACCGCAAACTGCGGGAAGGATTCAAAATCGTGCGAGTTGCGGAAAACGTACGGTCCACGCACAGCCAGGATGGCGGTATCGTCCTCGACATCCTCCACGGGCAGATGTTCCGCCTCAACTTCGTCGGATCGAGAATCCTCGAACTCCTGAAGCAAGGCTCTGCGGAACCACAGATCGCGGAACAACTCGCGCGTGAATTTGGGATCGACCGCGCTACGGCAGAAACGGACGTGCGTGAGTTTATCGAAACGCTCGAGAAGCACCACCTGTTGACGGTGCGCAACGGAAATTCCCTCACCTGAGCTGGAGCATCCCTGTGAACATGGAATCACATGAAGAACGCGAGACCCGCCGCATCATTCTCCTCAGGCTCCTGAGGGGAGAGAATCCCGAGGTCCTTCTCGGCTTTGAGGGAACGCATCGGGTTCTTCCGGAGATCCAAATTCCGCGTTGGCAAAGAGTCGCGGAACACCTCACCGCTGTTCTCAGCAAAACCTGCGGGATTCACGCCGTATCGCTGTCTTCGCTTGAGGCTCTCCCTGCGCAATCAGGCTCCCAGCAAATTTGGTACGAAATCATGGAACCATGCAGTCCTGATGACAGAGCTCCACACGATAAGCGCTGGGTGGCAGCCGACTGCCTGGTCGAGAGTGCGTTTCGCGATCCTGGTGACTTTCAAGCGGCGCGGCAGGCGATCGCGCAATCCATGGCCTACGCGCAAAACACAACGAGCGGACCGTTCGGAAGGCTTGGATGGTTCCCCGATCTTCAGCAGTGGGTGCAACACCAAATCGGAACACACGGGCTTCATCTCAACGGGAGGTTCCGCCAGCTCAATGCCTGCCCAACGTTCAGCCTGATTCGCTTTGAAACCGATGGGCCGGCGGTTTGGTTCAAGGCCGTGGGCACCCCAAACCAGCGCGAATATCCTCTCACGCTCGCCCTCGCCCATCTTTTCTCTCGCTTCCTACCAGAGATCATCGCCACGCGACCGGAGTGGAACGGCTGGCTTGCGCGAGAGGCGGAGGGGACCCTCCTTAACGAGTGCTCCACGCTTGCGTCTTGGGAAGCCGTGGCCACGGACCTTGCGGAATTGCAGATTCAGTCGCTCGGAAGGAGTTTGCACCTTCTCGACCCCGGCGCCCGCGATCTGCGTGCATGGGCGCTCGCGGACCTGGTGCAGCCCTTTTTTCGAACTATGAGCGAAATGATGGAACGCCAGACCAAGATGCCGCCCGCGGCCCTCTCCCGCGACGAACTTCATCGTCTCTCCGCACGGGTCCAGGATGCCCTCACGGTTCTTGAAGAGACAGGTATTCCCAACACCCTGGGGCACCTGGATCTCAATCCGGGAAATATCATTTGTTCCCCCACCGGCTGCATGTTCCTCGATTGGGCGGAGGCCTTTGTGGGACATCCCTTCCTCACTTTCCAGTATCTCCTGGAACATTTCAGGCGAGCTTTCGGACAGGACCGTTCACAGGAGACGCAGCTTGTTGCACGCTATTCCTCGCCATGGTGCGTGTTTGTGTCTGAGAGTGAAATCCGCCGCGCTCTCGAGGTTGCGCCTCTCGTGGCTGTTTTCGTGTATGCAACGGGAAACGATCTGTGGACGGACCCACAGAAACTAGAGGACCCGCGCACTGCGGGCTATCTGCGCAGTCTCACGCGCCGGATGGAACGCGAAGCCGATGGACTCGGGGAACGGAGCGTCCCATGCCCAAGCTGATGGAGCCTCCGCCTCATTCCCCCATCGAGGTGGTCACGGATTTTCTGCACGGCGTGCCCGTCGCCGACCCATACCGTTGGCTCGAAGACCAGGACTCTCCCCGCACGCGCGCTTGGATCGCAGAACAGACGCGTTACGGGCGCAATTACTTGGATGCGATTCCAGGACGCGAGATTATACGCCAGCGCATCGCGGAATTCCTTGCTGTTGAAACCCATGACTCCCTCCAGAAAGTCGGAGACCGCTACTTTTTCCGCAAGCGTCTTCCCGACCAGGAACAGCCCTGCATTTACATGCGCAACGGTGCAGACGGCGAGGATCACCTTTTGATTGACCCGCGCGAAAGGGGCACCGGCGAATATACAGCCGTAAAACCGCTGCGAGTTTCCCCTGACGGTCGATTGTTTCTATATGAAGTGAAAGAAGGGGGAGAGAGAACGGGAACCTTTGAGTTGCTCAAGATCGAAACCCGGAAGCGCCTTCCCGATTTTCTCCCTCGCGGATATTTACGCGGCTTCGCCTTCGCGCCGGACGGCAAAGGTTTTTACTACGTTCACGAAGCTGTGGATGCCAAACGGCCTTTCTACCGCGCCGCGTACCAACATATTCTCGGAACGCCACCCAGCGAAGACCAGGAGATTTTCTTTGCCGGTGAAGACGAGAAAATTCGATTCAGTCTATTTTCCGAAGGCAAACGGCTTGTCTTCCTCGTATATCGATTTCTTGAAAAAACACTCACGGATATTTATCTACAATCACTTGAAGGAACCGGCCTGGCAGAACCCATTTTCCGTGGGATCGATTATTCCCTTGGCCTACGGTTGCTTGACGACAGGATTTTCGGCATTACCGATCGCGATGCACCGAATCGTCGCATCGTCGAAATCCGCCTTCGTGACAACGGACAACATGAGTGGGTCGATATAGTCCCAGACACCGGTACGCCCATTAACGATTGGCTTATCGTAGGTGACCGCATCTTTGTCTCCTACATGAGGGAGATGATTCATCAAATCCGCATTTTCGACTTCTCGGGCAAAGCGCTGGGTGAGTTGCCCATCCGAAGCGACGAAACTCTCCGAATCGTTGGCGGTTCGCCAGACAGCAACGAGCTTCTCCTCGAAACGGAATCATTCACTGAACCCATAGGGATTTTTCGCTATTCGTCGAAGACCGCCAACCGAACGCTCTGGGCTAAGCGCAGCATACCCTTTGACCCCACAGATTATGCCCATTCCCAGATTTGGTTCGTGTCTAAAGACGGCACAAGAGTTCCCATGTACCTTGTGGGCCGGCGCGACATTCTCGACGGAACCGGCAATCCGACAATCATGACCTCGTACGGCGGCTACGGTGTGTCCATGACGCCGCAGTTCAGCGTTTTCGTCGCTTTCCTTATAGAGCGCGGCTGCCTATTTGCGCTGCCGAACATTCGTGGCGGCTCGGAATTCGGCGTTGCATGGCATGATGCCGCCAAACGCCGCAACCGCCAGACGGCTTTCGATGATTTTCTTTCCGCCGCCGAATGGCTCATCGAGACTGGTCGCACCGCTCCTAGGAAGCTCGCGATATTCGGAGGCTCGAACTCCGGTCTGCTGGTAGGAGCTGCACTAACGCAGCGGCCGGATTTGTTCCGTGCCGTGGTTTGTATGGTCCCGATGCTGGACATGCTGCGCTACCACCTCTTCGACAATGCCCACGTCTGGAAAGATGAATTCGGTTCAGTGGATGACCCGGATAATTTCGCAGCCCTGGCAAAGTACTCTCCTTATCATCAGGTTCGGCAGGGCGGCGCCTATCCCGCCACGATGATCGTCTCCGGAGACGCCGACCGAAACTGCAACCCGCTGCACGCCCGCAAGATGACGGCCCGTCTCCAGGCGGCGAACGCTTCCAAACATGCCATTTTTCTCGACTACAGAAAGTCTCGCGGTCATTCGCCGGTGCTCCCTCTGAGCCAACGAATTGAAGCACTGACAGATCGCATGGCTTTCCTTTGCGATCAGTTGCAACTGTCGGTGTAAACGGAGGAGTTTTCACATGTCGTTTCTAGTGCTGAACGCGTACTTGAAGTTGATTCATTTCGACCTGTACCTGGCGCGCGGCAATTTTGCAACTCTCTACGACAAGGTTCGCAACTACTCAGTCGCAGCCCGCGTACCAGCTTCAGATGCGATCGAAGAAATCTGCTCGGCCGTCGACATGGCGTGCATCTGGTATTGGAAAGAAGCGCTCTGCCTGCAGCGCTCCGCGGCCACCGCCTGCCTCCTGAAACAGTACGGCGTGCCCGCGCAATTGGTCATCGGCGCGCAACAAATGCCCTTCAAGGCCCACGCGTGGGTCGAAGTGGACGGGCGCGTCGTCAACGACAAACCGTATACCCCCGAAATGTATGCAGTCCTCGACAGGTGCTAGTGCTTCATCGTAGTGCGAAAGCAAGGAGCAACAAATGAGCATTCAGTTTGGAAGATGGAATTCGGACGGCAAGCCGATCGATCAGACGTACCTCGCAAAGGTGAAGCCGATTATCGCCCCGTATGGCCCAGACGATGAGGGTGCCTACGCGATCTCGAACGTCAGCATCCTGTATCGCGCCTTCCACACTACAAAGGAATCGCGGCGTGAGACGCAACCTCACGTCAGCGGGTCCGGCGTCGTAATCACCTGGGACGGCCGCCTCGACAATCGCGCGGAACTCATCCGCTGCCTGCGAGACGTTCTAACAATCAGCGCGACCGACGTCTCCATCGTCGCCGCAGCCTACGAAGAGTGGGGCACCAACTGCTTCGCCAGGCTCGTCGGTGATTGGGCGCTCTCCATCTGGGACGCCAATTCACGTTCCCTGTTCCTCGCGAAAGATCCCATCGGCACGCGCCATCTCTATTATTCCATCGACAGCAACCAAGTCACCTGGAGCACAATCCTCGATCCACTCGTTCTCTTCGCCGGCAAATCCTTCGCCCTTTGCGAAGAGTACATCGCCGGCTGGTTCTCGTTCTTCCCCGCCACCCATCTGACGCCCTACGTCGGGATCCATTCAGTTCCGCCGTCATGTTCGGTAGTCATACGTAATGGAAAGCAAACCGTCACCAAGTATTGGGATTTCGATCCGGCCAAGAAAATCCGTTACAGCACCGACGCCGAATACGAAGAGGGCTTCCGCGCCGTCTTCGGTGAAGCCGTCCGCCGCAGGCTCCGCTCCGACAGTCCCATCCTCGCCGAACTCAGCGGCGGTATGGACTCCTCCTCCATCGTCTGCATGGCTGACACCATCATCGCCCGCGGAGCCGCCGAAACTCCGCGCCTGGACACCATCTCGTATTACGACGACTCCGAACCCAACTGGAATGAGCGCCCCTACTTCACCAAAGTCGAGGAAAAGCGCCGTCGCACCGGCACCCACATCGACGTAGGCTCACAAGAGCTATTTAAGTTCGAACTCGACATTGACCATTTTGCGGCAACTCCGGCCTCCAGCGGTGGTCACCCGTCCGAAACTAGCCGTCAATTCGCTGCTATTATGGCCTCGAAAGGGAACCGGGTAGTTCTCTCCGGTATCGGGGGCGACGAAGTCACCGGCGGCGTGCCGACACCGACACCCGAACTCGAAGATCTTCTGGCAAGAGGTCAATTCAGGACTCTCGCACAAAGGCTAAGAGTATGGGCCCTCAACAAGCGCAAGCCGTGGTTCCACTTGCTTTTTGAAGCGGCTCGGTCATTTCTCCCTTCGGCTCTGGTCCGCATTCCGAAGCACATGCGTCCGGTTCCGTGGCTTAATCCCAATTTCGTCAAACGGAATCTCTTAGCCTCGCGGGGCTACGAAACCAGGTTGACACTTTTCGGCCCTGTGCCCAGTTTCCAAGATAACCTGAGCACACTTGATGTGTTACGAAGACAGCTACACTGCTCTGTCTTGTGGTCAGAACCGCCCTACGAGAAACGTTATCCATACCTGGATCGCGCACTGCTTGAGTTCGTGTACGCCATTCCCCGGGAACAACTCGTCCGCCCTGGCCAGCGGCGCTCCCTGGTACGTAGAGCACTCATCCAAATCGTCCCGGAAGACCTCTTGAACAGGAAACGCAAGGCCTTTGTTGCCAGGAAACCAATGGCAGCAATCTCGACCGAGTGGCCGAGGCTAGTCGACATGACTAAGGATATGGTCAGCAGTTCCGCTGGAATTATTGACCCAAATGCACTTCTGCATTGCCTAGAGGAAGCGCGGCACGGCCTCGACATCGCTTTGATCTCGCTGTTGCGCACGCTAAGCATCGAGTCCTGGCTCCGTCGACTCAGAAATTGCAATTTATCGAACATTGTAGTGTCTAAGATGAATGATCACCCGCGAGCGAAGGGACACCTGATAGTCGTTTCCGCACAGCAAATAAACAATTTACGCAAAACCGAGGGCGTCTGAAGGGCGCCAGCTAAGCCGCGGAGTCCAGGAAACCCACGATCGATCCTGGAATTCCAACTCTGGCAGCATTTTGATGCTGATTGCGAAAGAGATTCAACCCGAACGGGTTGAATGTTGGTTGATTCTAAATTGAACAGGAGAATGATCACAATGACTTACAACAAACCACAAGTCGTAAAGCTAGCAGGAGCAGTTCAAGCGATTCAAGCCCACATGTCCAAGAGCATCCTTGTTCCAGACAATAACCCTTCGACCACGCAAACAGCTCCGGCCGCTTATGAGGCAGACGAATAGCATTCGAACAGGGCGCTCAGCCGTTCTGGGCGCCCACTCAATCTCGTGTATGCCACAGCCAAACGATGCCCGGGTCCATTTCAGGAAAATGATCGAATCTGGTGAAATTGGTCGGTTGCCTCAGAAACAATTGTCGGCATAACGGCCAGGAATTCCCTCTATTAGCGAAACGGAAGATTGCCCTGGTTGGGGGCGCGCAACGATTCCAAATCAAAGTTCGGGTCTTCGCCAGATGTTGGATATTACCGGCCCTGCATCACGGTTACTGGGTGCGTCTTGGCAATGAATCGGTCCGTGCGTTTTCTGCAATTCGCTGATTCCGGAGCTGTCTCCACAGCGATAATTGCTTGGCTTTGACGGAATCTTTCCCCTCTTCCCCCTTGAGCCAAAAACAGAACCAATCAACATTCCCCTGTTGTGAATCCATTCGTTCCTGCGGCTTCTGAAGTATGTGCTGACCAGTGGGGAAATAAATAAGATCCACAGATTTCCCCTGTTTCCACAATGAAGAGTAGATTTCCCACTCCTCCAAAATGCTCGCCGGAGCTATGGCTTCGATTCGAAGAGGCGTCTCAATTTGGTCGAGATGAAAACCGGGGGCACGCTCCGTCCATCTCCTCAAACCGCTTCCAAATGGAGGGCTCCCGTAGATTTGCGCACTATCGTCGTGAGACTGCCCAACGCTGAACAAGAGGTATTGCACGTAACTTTCATCCACTCCATCTGCTAGAGTTGCTGCAGCATACCGTTTCGGATTCTTAATGAGCGCGCTTTCCACGTAGTAGCACGTTCGGCTAAAACCGATAATCCCGACCTTCTCCGGATTGATCAGACCGTTGGCTACCAAACGATCGATGGCCGACCCAAATCCCTCGATTTGGTCTGAAGCTTCGTCTCCAGTGACTAGACGGTCATGCTTTGTGGGCATCTGGAGGACCACCATTCCTGCGCTTGCAAGGGGTCTTGCCGCAAATGCAGTTGTGTACGCTCCGTCCGTAATGAATTCACCGGCCTGAAATCCATGCGTTTGTATCACGAGTGGATAGCGGTTCCCGCGCACATAGTCGGGGGGTTTCACCAGCACGCCTCTCCACTCGTATCCAGCATTGTCCTTCCATTGGAATTCCGAAGCCTCGCCCAGATTGAACGCCGCTAATTGCGGATTAGGATCCCATATTTTATTGCTTTGCCCTGTTTCTCGATCCGTCGCCCAAAGTGCTGGCGGCGTGTTGAGGTCTTGCCTAATTGCAACGGAAAAACTCGCCGCATCGAGTTGCCTATCCAGTCGCTTCAGACCCTGGTGCGCTTGATCAGATATGGTGCCAGCAAGCCGCCAGCCATCATTTTCGTACTGATATCGTTCCAGGGTTGTTTTATTGGGAGTGTTCCAAAATTCGAGAACAACCTCCTGATCACTTTCACCGAACGACCCATTGATTAAGTATTTCGTGGCCCTGTTTCCAGTAGAAAAAACCACGCAACTACACTCCTTCGAAGCAGGCTCAACGATTGCTGCCACGCAATGGTGAACTCTCTTCAATTTTTCGCTTTCCACACCACTGTTCAACGGGAGGTAAGTATTTGTCAGTAGTAGTTTCTTGCCATCGGGTGACCACTTCGCTTGATTCATGTCCGCAGATCCAAGAGCCCATGCATTTGGCGCATCAACCAAAGGCGCACTGTTGCCACTATTCAAATCAACCATAGCGTACTGCATCGGCCAAAAGTCAGAGGTCGTGTCCGTATCTCCTAAGTGAATCCGCAGGAAGGAAAATTCTGGCTCATACGCCTGCCATGACGACGGGATAGCTTTGCTTGGCACTAGGACAACCGCAGCGCGGCCATCTGAGGAGAGCGACAATACGTTATAAGGTTGAGGGGGAAGATTCGACACCTGCACCGGTTGGCCGGTACTTGCTTCCCTCACGCGACGGCTTTTCCCTTTGCGCACAACCCACAGTTCCTTGGGCATCTGCCGCGTGGTCATTTTCGGGAACAAGATGGATGTCAACGGCTGTCCCGTCACATCCCAGGAAGCTGCACTTATGGGTTCACCTGCGGTTCGGCTCTCGCGGGGTAGCACCGCCTCGTAAGTGATACTACTCCCGGCAACCTCGAATTGACTCACATCGTATTCTTCCGCAGTGAGCGTCTGATCCTTCCCAGAAAGGACATCAGCCCGGTGCAGTTGGCGATTCCCGTGCGAGTTCTGTCCCAGAAAGAGGATCGTTTTCGAATCGGGCATCCAACGCAAGTCCGAAATGAGCGGCACATAGGAGTCGAAGCACTGTGTTTGAGGAATGGTCGCCACGCGGGCGAGCACCTTAGGGTTTGACTGTCTTCCACTATCGTTCGTCACCAGCAATTCCCTCACTTGACCTGATCGGAAGACCCACAGCGTGGATTCAATCTGATTGGATTGAAGTAATCCGTGGGACGTGACTACTGCAAAGTACTTCCTGTCCGGCGAGAACTTGGGCTCGCCGCCACTCCGTTCGAACCTTGCCATTTCAATCGAGTCTCTTACCGTGAAATAGCGTCTACTCGCTTGCTCACGGGACTCGAATCCAGGATTTGTTCTTTGCAGGTGTCCATTGAAGATCAGGACAAGCCCGAGGGCTATGGATGCCAGCGATGACATTGAATGAACCGCTCCTCTCCGTTTTCAGAACGAAAATCCATTTCGCAATAACAGCCGACGCCTAAAGCATTGCCCAATATGGGCATGGCACGCGCAAACTGCACAAAGTTGAGGCAAAACCAGTTCAGAAAATGAGTTTGAGGGCAAACTGCATCGAGCGCGGGCCACCCGTTTGGTAAAGCGGACTCAATACTCCAAGGCTGGAATTGAGTGTGCTTGTGGCTTGTCCGAATGTAGCCTCCCCGAAATTCGGATTGATGAATCCGAAATTTGGATGGTTGAAAAGATTGAATGCTTCCGCGCGGAACTGCAATTTCAAGCGTTCGTAGATCGGAAACTCTCGCCTAACCGCAAGGTCCATTTGTGAAGCGCCAAATCCTCGCACAAAGTTCCGCGGAGCGTCCCCAATTTGACCAGGACCTGGCTCGGCAAATGCACCTGGATTAATCTCTCGGCCACCCGGAAAATGCGCTCCATATAGGTAAAGCGGCTGTCCCGGATTCAGGTCTAACCCACGATAGAACCTTTGACCCGTCGCGACATCGAACGCAGAGGTACCATTCAGAGTGACGGGAAAGCCGGTTCGCGCAGCAATTCGGCCATCAATACCCCAGTCCCTCAAGACAGCACGCGCCACTCCTCCCTTAAAAACATTCGGGAGATCATAGGAGAACGCGGAGGAGAAGTTGTGCCGAACGTCAAAATTCGAATTCCCCCGGATATATGGAAGAGTAAGCGATGTGGAACCATAATCAATGGAGTGCCCGAACGTATAGGAGGCCAATACCATGAGGCCATGACTGATTCTCCTGCGAAACTGTACCTGAAGGGCATCGTAATCGGCCGTCGATCCGTTCTGATAGAAAACTACATATGTGAAATCTGGATTCAAAGGCGTGACATGAACTTCATTTTCTTGGAGAAGCCTTCCCGCATGTGAACCCACGTACGTCACCGATAAGGCCTCTGACTCCCCAAGGGCCTGTTCTAGACCTACGTTCCATTGGATGGTGTACGGCAATTGAAGATGCGGAGGGTACGCCGATATAGTGCCGTATGGAGCAGTAGGAATTTGGGTAATCGGAGGTAGTGCCTGGGCTGGCAATGCAAAACTGGCTGGCGTTCCAAAGAAATTCCCATATGCGGCAGAAGCCTGATAGTTGGGCCCCTCAAATCCAAAAGTTCCTGATTGTTGCCCCGTATCAAAGAACAGTCCTCCACCACCGCGGATCACCGTCTCGTAACTCGGCTCGTTGCGCAGAATGTATGCTACCCCCAAACGTGGAGCAAAGTTGTGCCACGAAGTCTTCCAAGGTGCGGTGCCTGCAGGTGCCAGCATCATCGTGCTCAGGTTGTCAGCCCCCTGAACCGTAAGGGGGAGCGATCCGCGTGTTACGCTAGTGGCTGGGTTGACATCCCAGCGAAGGCCCATGGAGAGATTCAGACGCTGGGTGATTCTCCATTCGTCCTGTGCGAACGTCGAAAAATTGGTGTAGACAGGATAAATGTTGGCAAGATTTATTGGTTCGGCGATGTCCGCGCTATTGGCCTCTACTGTACTTTGGCTGAAGTAAAAGTAATACCATTGTGACGATCCAACCTGCAGGGCTGGAGTAAGCCTGCGGTAATCAATACCAAACTTGAGCTGGTGTTTCCCAAACGTAACGCTCATCGAGTCCGTAAGATTCCACTGTCTCTGGAGTGACACAAAAGATTGCTGAGTCAATTGTGTCGAGTACGGACCAAGATCCAGCCCAACCTGGACAACGTAGGTACTTCGCGGGCCAACATCCTGGAGCTGCGCGAGATTTGCAGGTTGAGCACCTCCGAAACCGTTGATACTAGAGCTAGAATTTGCTTTGTTGGAGCTGTAATTCAGCCGAAATTCATTGCTGATATCACCGGAGAGCATACTGGTTAAACCAAAGGTGTATGTCGCCGATGTGTAGGAGGTCGCTTGCAGTTCTGAAGGAACGTCAAGGCCTGTGGCCCTGGCGGTCGTATTCGAACTTGTGTCGCTAAACCGAAAAAATGCCTTCAACTTGTCATTGAAACTGTGGTCCAGGCGAACACTAGACGCATCGATTGAACTCGGGTTTGACCAAGTGCCTATGAATTCCGCGAGGCCAGTTGGATTGCCCATCGGATCAAGAGCTTCCGGGCCATTTGCCGTGGGAAATGCGTTCATCACCGCCTGCAGGGAAGTGGGAGTACTTTGGCGCAACGCGTTGTCCGGAACATAGTTGATCGTCGAGGCTTGAGGTTGCAATAAACGCAGACCCTCGTAGGAGAAGAAGAAAAACGTTTTGTCTTTTCCATTGTAGATTTTGGGAATCTCGATGGGTCCCCCCAATGTGCCGCCGAAATCATTCTGCCTAAGAGCTGGTTCTGGTTGTCCAAAAAAGTCATTGAACCAATTGTTTGCGTCAAAATCGTTGTTCCGCAGATAGTCAAATGCCGTACCGTGCCAGTCATTTGTTCCAGATCGAGTCACGAACGAGAATTGTCCGCCAGGATTACGCCCGTATTCGGCAGAATAGGTCGAGCTTTGAACACGAAATTCTTGAAGCGCATCAACCGATACCAACGCTTGCGTGGTCCCAAGGGCTGTTGCCGAGGCCACGGATCCAGTTGAGCCAGGTCCCTCTACTCCTGCAGCGATGCCTATGTTCGCGCTAACACCGTCCACTGTGTAGTAATTCGATTCCGTGCGCTGGCCGTTGACACTGAACTCCCCGTTATTTCCATTTACAGTAGACTGTGATTGCGGCGTGTTTGTAACAACGCCAGGAGTCAAAGTAATTAAATCTTGAAAGCTCCGCCCATTCAGTGGCATGTTCTCCACATACTTGCGGTCCACAACCGTGCTAACGGCCGCATTTTCGGTGTTGATGATTGGCGCCCCACCCTCCACGGTCACTATCTCGGAGGCAGCCCCAATCGGCAAAGTAAAGTTGATCGCGAGCGCGTCCTCCACCTGAATGACGATGTCCGGCTTGATGATCGTCTTGAACCCGCTGTTTGAAACCTGAATGCGGTATGTTCCAGGAGGAATATTGGGCACCACGTAATAGCCCTCACCGTTCGCCTTGCCCGGATACTCAACTCCCGTAGCATTATTGATGATCAACACGTTAGCGCCCACAATTAGGGCACCCGATGGATCGAGGACGATTCCGCTGACCGTCCCATTCGGCGACTGCGCTACGCTCAAACTAACGGCAAGAAGTAGACAAACAAAAAGCCCCACACTCCGGTTCATTCGCACGAGAATCCTCCTAGTGCGTGATGACACGCCCTTGTTGGTGTTTTCATGCGAAAGGCAATTTTCTTGCCTCCGACTGCCTTTCGATGGATGGGTTTCTGCAAGGAGGGCCGGAGCGTTATCGCTTAAGGATGGTTGGCATTGACCTTCAGATACGCATAGAGAAAGGGCTTACCGCTTGGCTTGGAGCTGCCGCCGTTCGGTTCCACCGTCACGAAAACCGCGTCGATTTGCGCGAGTTTCTCCGGATCGTCGAATTTCAGGATCCATCGTTTCTTGGAAACACTATCCTCATAAAAAACACCCAAGTTCAAGGCCTGTTCTCGGTCGCTTCCGCGCTGACCCCAAACCTGGAACGTGCTTGCCTTTTTTAAACCTGGCTGCCGGTCGAGATCGTAGGCATAGAAAATCAGGGACTTCCCTTTTGTGAAGAAAACGCGCCCATTAGACTTCTTCGTTACTCCATCTTTTCCAACATCAAGAACCTCGGCGATATACAGGTCCCGCGCCCCCATCAATTCTCGAATGTCGCGGTCGTGGTCCAGAAGTTCTTGCTGTTCCGCAAGCTTAGCCTGCTGTTGATCGATGGCCCCTTCCCGGCTTTGTAGCTGGCGATTCTGCGCCGCAACGGTTTCGTCACGCTCATGTAATCGCTGCGTCAGCTCTCCGACCTTTGCCTCAAGAGCACTGGCTCGCGAAGACTCATCCGAACGTGCCTTTTCCTCAGAATCGAGTTTCTTCTGCAAGTCCGTAAGACGAGCGTTCGCGCTCGCCGCTTCCTCAGCGAAACGGCTCTCCTGCTCCTTTTGTGCCGAAGCGGAATGCCCAACGCGTTCGCTCTCCGCAGCTTTCAGGCGCTCGACCTGCTGCCTCAGATCGTCAATCGTTTTGTCGTGGGAGGCAAGCTGTGCGCGCAGGGTTTCTCGGTCGTGGCTCAGGTCGTTCAGCTGCTTCTCGAGTGAGTCGCTTCCCTTCCCTTGCCCTGCCGGCACATTCGTTGCGACTTCTACACCTCTTCGCAGGCCCACGCGGTAAGCGGAAATCGCGAGCGCCAGGAACAACAAAATAGCGGCAGCGTAGGTCATCCATAGCTGCCCCCACCCGAACCGGGAAGGAAAATAGGCACGGCGATGGGACGGCTCCGAACCATCGATTACATCTTTTTGGGTTTGTCGGGAACCGGCCTGACTGTCCTCTTTGGACAAGCGCTCAAATAGCGCCGCCTCCGCCTTGTCCTGGGACCAGGACTTATCCGGCTCGGGGTCATTCTGAGAGAGGCCAGCGGCGATAGCCGGGACCGCTGTTTTCACTGTTTCATGGAGCTGCTTGAGAACCTCTCGGCAGGCGACACACCCCAACAGGTGCTCGTCGAGCTTGCGGCTCTGTTCCTTGGTCAATTCACCGGCGGTCGAAGCAGCGCATAATTCCAGAAACTTTTCATGCGGACTCATACGGCACCGCACCTTGGCTTTCTAGTGACGCCTCCATCTTTACCACATTGTTTAATGATCGCGCAATTCACTGGCGAAGATATGCTTTCTCAAGCGGTCGAGGCCCCGGTAGAAATGGTGGACCACGCTGGCTACCGTCTGGTTCCTCATCTGGCTAATCTCGGCAAATGTATAGCCTTCATAAAAATGCAGCCGGAAGGTCTCCCACTGTTCGGGGGTCAAGCACTCGATCAGTTCCCGCCAGCGAACTCTGCCGAACAGCCCCTCGCCCGACCGGTCGTATCCGGCTATCGGAGGCGCTGTGATGTCGCTGGCTTCCAACTCGTCAAATTCCATCGACCCATAGTGCGGGCGGGTGCTGAGGTGAACCCTTCGGCGCAGCGCTTGGTAGTAACTCGTTTGCACGATCCAGCCGCGCGCCGGTCCTTTAGAAGAGTCGTACAGGTGCGCCTTCCGAAAAAGGTGCAGGAAGAGTTCCTGCACAAAATCCTCGGCGTCGGCGGAGTCATGGAGAATTCTCTTGCCGATGCTGTGGACCAACCGAGCATACCGGCGGAACAGAAGGCCCAGGGCCTCCTTATCGTCTATGCACATCCGGGCAAGGAGCGCCTCGTCGGACAGCTCTTCAGTCGCCGCAACCGTGTCCTTATCTAAAGGCTCAGTTGCCGCTCGGCCTTTACGAACCGGAAGGGCAGGAAAGCGGGCTGCAGCGAGGAAGTCCATATGCTCTATGTCCTTAGCGGTCCTGCTAACCGCAGCGACTTCAGACTTACGTCCTCCAACGCTTTAGTGGGCACAATACGCCAATATATAACTCTATAGCGTGTATTTATCAAGGAAAATACGCCCTATCGGGTGTGGTTTATGCCTTGATTCACCTCTATCGTTTGTCTTGGTGATAGAGCGTGGATTATCTCACGACATTCGCAACTAGGGTACGCAGGCTGCGGGAAACCGCCGGATTGACAATCCAAGAAGCCTGCGATCGGTGCGCCATGAAGGTTAACACTTGGGGCAAGATCGAACGCGGCGCTCAAGAACCGTGTCTCCTTGTGATATGTCAAATTGCCGAAGGACTGGGAATCTCCCCCGATGTACTCATGACTCTCAAAGAGCGGCCCCCGGACAATAGCGTAAGGACCCAGATAAATGACGTTCTGGACTTGTGCCGCCCAGACGAGTGGGACCTCACCCTCCGAATCGTAAAAGCAATCCACGACCAGCGATCAGCGACATCCACTTCTTCTGATAAGACGACCGCCTAAAACTCTATGGAGTGTTTTTACGCGCACAAAACACGCTATCGACTGTGTAACGATTCTCGCGTGCTCGTTATCGTGTGAGAAAGCACTGCCTTGAAACATCGTTCCCAATTCGCCAAACGCGTTCGCAAACTCAGAAAGAATGCCAAACTTAGTCTTGAGAAAGCCGCGGAACGTGGAGACATAACCGCCAATTTTTGGGGGGACGTTGAACGCGGCAAGAAAGTCCCGAGTCTCGACACGATTGTTGCGATGGCGAAAGGGCTCAGCCTCTCGCCACGGATACTTTTGTCCCTTGAAAGAGAGGAGGACGAACGGGATCTCCGCAAACGGATTGAGACTCTTCTGGATAAATCCACTCCGCAACAGCTTGAACTAATACACAGACTGGCCAGCGTGTTGATCGAGCCGTAGATGCCTCGCTTTATCGGTGAAGTCTCCCAAGACAACATTCTACGGACAGTTCGTGCGTATCGAAAAGAAGGGCGAGGAGATTACCGTAGCCGCGGGACACAAGACGTGCCCTTTCTCCGCGCAAGCTAGGCACTGAATCGGATTGACACTCCGTGCTACGGTAGCCATACTGACAAACATGGAAGTCCGCCTAAAGCCGGAGCTACAAGCGCGGGTTGACCGGGCTGCGAAAGAGAACAATAGCGGCCCTGCGGAATACGTCCAGCAACTAGTCGAACACTACGTTGACCATGATGTATGGTTCAGGGAGCAAGTAAAGAAGGGGCTGGACCAACTTGATCGCGGCGAGTTCCTGACCCACGAAGAGATGGGCGTGCGAATCGAGCAGATGTTCCGCTCCTAAATGCAAGTTCGCTGGTCACCTACCGCCGCCGAGGACCTATCCCGCATATTTGAGTATATTCGCCAAGAAAACCCATCCGCTGCAGAACGCGTAGTGAGAACAATTTATGCGAGCGCTGGCTCTCTAGCATCCTTTCCTAATCGTGGAAAAGCAGGCCGTGTGGAGGGCACGCGCGAACTCCCCCTGCCTTCACTCCCGTTCGTAGTCGTCTACAGAGTGCGGGAACATGCGGTTGAAATAGCCAACGTAATCCATGGCGCGCAACGTTGGCCGCCGAAAGATTGATTCCCGATTCACTAGAAGTTATCTCATAAACACTTTCAGGTCATTGGATGCTTGTGAGTTCTGCAAACTAGCGTAAATCAAGAGCATGGACCTCACCGACGCCCAGTGGGCGGTACTCGAACCACTGTTTCGTCCGAAACGTCGGGACGACGGGCGCGGCCGGCCGTGGCAAGATACGCGCGCGGTGCTGAACGGTGTCTTTTGGGTTTTACGCACTGGTGCTCCTTGGCACGATCTGCCGCGTCGTTATCCTCCCTACCAAACGTGTCATCGCCGCTTCCAGCAGTGGCAGCGGTCCGGATTGCTAACCCGGCTGCTGCAGAAACTGGCGGAAGACTTACGCGACCGTGGGAAGCTGGATTTGAGCGAGTCCTTCATCGATGCCAGCTTCAGTTCGGCGAAAAAAGGGGCTCTGCTGTCGGACCTACTCGCCGCGGCAAAGGCAGCAAAATCATGGCGATCAGCGACGGCCATGGTCTTCCTCTCGCCGTGCACGTGGCCAGCGCTTCGCCTCATGAAACAAAACTTGTCGAACCCACGCTCCAGCGACGATTCCTCGCCGAAACTCCCCAGCGGCTGATCGGCGACCGTGCTTACGACAGCGATCCGCTGGATGTGCAAATTCGCGAACGCTTCGGCGTGCAGTTGGTCGCTCCGCACAACACCACACGTAGCCGGAAAGCCACGCAAGATGGCCGCGTGCTGCGCCGCTATCGCCGCCGCTGGAAAATCGAGCGCTTGTTCGCCTGGCTTCATAACTTTCGCCGCGTCGTCATCCGTTGGGAATACTACCCAGAGAATTTCCTCGGGATGGTGCAGCTTGCTTGCGCCGTCATCCTCCTGAGGTATTTATGAGATGGCTTCTAGCCTCAAATCCTGTAGTCTCGCCTTGACTCCGTGGAAGGGCGGCGCGTAGCATGGCTAACAAACGCCCACGAGACCAAAGAGGAATCGTACACAGCTCCTCGCTCAGCTCTTCTCGCATACCTATGGCCTCCTTTCTTCCGAAGACGCTTCTGCCCACGGAACCTCCTCCCCGGTGGTTCTGGATTACCTCCCTCTCCCTTCTGCTCCTCGGGATCGTCTTCTTCGCCTTGTCCTTGGTTGTGGCCGACCGGCAATCCCGGCTGTTTCTCGCCGTCATTCCGTTCATTCTCGTCTGCACTCTCGCGCTGCATGCCTACTACCTGCTTCATGCCGGCAGGGAGCGCTATGTTGCCGAAGCCTCCCTGCGGCAGAGCCAGGAACTCCTCCAAGAAGTCACGGACCATGTCCAAGAAGTGGTTTGGATGCTAAGAACGGACACCAACGAACTCATCTTGGTCAACAATGCCTACGAGGCCGTCACCGGGCACTCCCTTCGAGAGATCCGCGAGAATCCTTCTTCCTACAAAGACTTGGTCCACCCGGAGGATCGCGCCCGCTTCCTCGCGAAGCTCGCAGAGGCCCGCAGCACCGGAAAGTTCGATGAAGAGTTCCGCATCGTGCGGGCGGACGGAGTTTCCCGCTGGATCTGGAGTAAGGGGACGGCGGCCGGTCGCGTCGGCGAAGTCCCTCCGCGCCTTGTCGGCATCGCACAGGATATTACCGAGCGCAAGCAGGCGCAGCTGGACATTGCCAAGCACCTCGCGGCGGCCGAGGCGGCCCGCGGCGAAGCCGAGGCGTTGCGGCTCTCGACCCTTACGCTCACGAAGAACCTGAGCATGGACACGGTGCTCGATACGCTCCTCGCCTGCCTACTCGAAGTCGTCCCTTACGAGGCCGCGAGCGTCATCTTGACCGAAGGCGACTGCCTCTATGTGGCCCGCACATCGGCGAAGACCGTGCAAATGCTCGAGGGCCAGCGGAATACGTTCCTCGAACGCGTTCGGGTGGCGCGGAAGAGCGTCTTCGTTCCGGACACGTCCGAAGAGCCGGATTGGGAGGATGCGGGCGTCCTCCAAGGTGTGCGCTCCTGGATCTGTGTGCCGCTCATCGCCTCAACTCAGCGTCCGTCGTCGGAACGGGTCTTGGGCCTGCTCTCGGTCGGCCATTCCCGTCCCTGTACCTTTACGACGGAACACTTCCGCGTGGCTCAGTCGCTCGCGATCTCCGCCGCCGTCGCCATCCAAAACGCGCGGCTGTACGAGCGCGCGGAAATCTACGCCGCCGAACTCGAAGCCTTGATCGGGAAACAGGGCCAATGGCAGGCGCGAAAGGCGAAAGGCGACGCCTGATGCTTCTACTGCTCTCGTAAATCAGGGGAAGTTCTTCGCGGAATCCGCAGACTTCCCGTTCAATGCTTCGCTTCCCCGTCCCCCTCCACCATCCCGAGTACCGTGATTCCCGCGCCGGCATTGACCCAGTTCAGCGCCGTCTCCATGTCCAGGTCAAATTCCGCCATGATCGTCCGAACCGAATGGCGCATCAACTCCTTGGTCCGTTCCCAGATGGCGTCCTCTTTTTTCGCGCGCGCAATGTCCGCTTGCGCCTCTCCCTCGGTGTCGAAGACGCCTACGGTCTCTTCGTCCGAGTCGATCGCCACGAACTTGTCGCCATCCCGCTCGATCCGGTATTCGAGTTTCGCTTCAGGAGCCGTCATAGGTTTACCCTCCCGCCAAGAGCATACCAAAAAGCGGGTAGTCTAGAACTTCGCCCAGTCCCAACCGCGCCTGATTGCGGTCAAATCGAGTGAAGAATCTACGGCCCAGCCTCTGACTGCCGAAGGTTAGTCCGCCAGCCATCGAATCGCGTCCGCAGCCCGGGAAAACGACCCACTTTCCTATTGGATGGATCTGCGTCTCCTTGACCGTTTGCCCTGCGCTCTCCAACCTGCCGCTCCGCAATACGCATGTCCCGCTAAAACCGCGCGCTTACCGCCGTCTCTAGCAGTTCTCGCGCCACAAAAAAGCCATGTCACTCAAGCGTGCGGCCCGTTCCGCCTGGACGTGCCTATCGCTTCGCTTGGTTCCCCCGTTTCGGTCCCTGCTCCCGCTGCGCTTTGTGAAGGGAGCAAAGCTCCCCGAAACAGGAGAACCCTCATGAATACCGCGCAAGCCAAACCAATACCGACGACGCAGTCCGTCCACGAACACTTCAAAGATACGGTGCTGCTGGGCGATTGCGTCCAAATCATGCGGAGCATCGCCCCAGGCTGTGCCGATTTCGTACTCACCGATCCGCCCTATCTCGTGCGCTACTGCGACCGCAGCGGCCGGCGAATCGCCAACGACGCCGACGCATCCTGGCTGGTGCCCGCGTTTGCGGAAATCTTCCGCGTCCTCCGCCGCGATTCCTTTTGCGTCAGCTTCTACAGTTGGTCGCACGCCGACAAGTTCATCGCAGCGTGGCGTGCGGCCGGGTTTCATCTCGGCGGCCACCTGACATTCACCAAGCCGTATGCCTCGAAAGAGCGCTTCTTGCGCTACCACCATGAGAACGCCTACCTGCTCACCAAGGGCAATCCCGCGCTACCCGCTGTGCGCATTCCGGATGTGCTCGCGTGGAACTATTCCGGCAACCGGTTGCACCCAACGCAAAAGCCGTTGGGTATTCTCACGCCGATCATCAAGTCCTTCTCGCAGCCGGAGGATGTGGTCATGGACCCGTTTTGTGGCTCGGGATCGACATTGCTGGCGGCGAAGCTGGCGGGCCGGCGCTTCCTCGGAATCGAACTCGACGCGCATTATTGCAGCGTGGCTCGGGACCCCCTGTGCTGACGGGTACTCGCAACGAGTGTTCACTCGCCTTCCTTGCGCGCATTTCGCAAGCACCTGAATTGTGACCCGTTTGTCCCGCCGTGATCCTGCTCCATATGCCGATTCCTCTTGAGACCACTAGACCGCCTTTTTCACCCGCTTTCTTCCTGGGCGTTCCTTCGCGCTAATTCCTGCGCCCTGAGGCTTCACCCTTTCTCCGCTGCCTACCTCCCACTTCGCGATACCGTGCTGAATCGCTGCCACTCGCAAAGAGGCCCACTCGCATGCCTTCGGACCGCATGGCGAAGGCGTCATCTGCTTTTCCTCCGCTATTCCAGCAGCCGTTGCTCACGTGGTCCCCTTTCCCACAACCGACGCTTCCCGCGTTTCCTAGGCCGTCCATTTTTCTGCCACTCCTTTTCCTGGTCACTGCTTCGGGCTAATTCCTGCGTCCGGCGGCTTCGCGTCTTCTGCTTTCTCGGTTCCGCCCTCTGCTTCTTTTGGGTCCCTCCCAGAATGCAGCCGCTCGCCTTGGAAGCAGAAGCCCTCGCTTTTTTGTGCCCCAGGAAAATGGGGCAGAAAATGGAGAATCAAACTTTATGTCCTACTTAAACGCGGTAACTCTCGTCGGGTTTGTTGGTGCCGACCCGGAGCAACGCCAAGCGCGGAATGGCGGTGCGAAATTCACCGTTCTTTCCGTCGCCACCCAGCGCTCCTGGAAGACCACCGAGGACGAATGGGCCTTCAAGACCGAGTGGCATCGGGTGGTGGTATTTCGTCCGCGGTTGGCCGAGCATGTGGCCACGGCGATCAAGAAAGGCTCGCATATCCTCGTCGAAGGCGAACTCGTCAGCTCGACCTACGAGCGGCCGAACGGCAAGGGCAAGAAGTCGGCGACGACCAAGATCACTTCGTGGTCCATCCGCGCCGACGTCGTGCGCAAGCTCGATCGCAGCGAACCCCAGCCGGAAGCGGCTGCTTCCGCTGCTGCGGGGCAAGCGCCCGAAGGGTCGGACGAGATTCCGTACTAGCTGCGGCCGTCTAAAGGGCCTCCCGGCTTCGCCGGGGGCCCTTTTTTTTGTTCTTTGTGGCGCTGTGTTGGCCGGGATCCCGGCCAAACTCCGAAATCGCAACACACGCGGCACCTTCCTACTCACGATGTGCACCCGCAGGATGCGGTTCGCGGCGTTCCCGCGAAAGGCCCATACGGCAGAGCCTGTCCCCCGTTCTGTCACCGTACTCCCGAACGCCTGGAGACCGGTCATGAACGAGAGCCCCAACTGCCGCTGCCCCCTTTGCCTGATTGAGGAAAAACTTCGCGCGGAGCTTCGCGACCCCGAGAACCACGAAAGCCACCGCATCGTTCTCCGCTCGGGTCCGCATCTCGCGGCCTTCCCGACCGTCGGCGATCTCCTGTTGCACCTCCAGTCACTGAATGGAAATTCGGCCTCGGACCCACTTCTCTTCGAACTGCTTGAGGCGCGGACGCACTTTCCCGGCAGCGTTGCCGACAGCGTCTTCGTTCTCTTGTTTCTCCCCGTGCTGCACTCTACCGTCCGCCGCGTGCGCCAACGCTATTCCGCTCTCTCCCGAGAAGACACCGCGCAGCAAGCCCTCGGCGCGCTGCTCGAATACCTCGCTTCCGCGCGTCTGGCGGAACGTCATAGTTATCTCGCGTGGGCCATTGCCCGGAGGGTGCGCCGCTCCACCTTCGAGTGGGCGGCCAGGGAAGCCAAGTCTCCGCTCGAAGCGCCCCGGTCCGAGGATCCTCGGGAAACCAACTCCTCGGAATCCGCTGCAGACTCCTTCGAGCGTGCCGCCTTGCTGCGGCATTTTTTCGGCCGCGCGGTCGCAGCCGGAACAGTCACCCCCGGCGAACTCGATCTCCTCATCTCCTTCAAGCTCGAAGGCGGAGCCGAAAACGGTGCGTTCTCGAATGCCGAGCGTCAGCGGCTCAAGCGGCTTCTCGGCAAGCTCCGAAAACTGGCGAGCGGAGGCCACCGAACGCGTCCGTGAAGTCCCCCTCCCCCATTGTTGTCGTTCCCCCCGACCCTTCTTTTTCGGAAACGTGTCGCAGGCGCTGCGAAATATATTTTCGCTCTTGCGCGACACGTTTTTCCCTCCTTCCGCTGATTAGGTATAGAGAGGGAGTTCACACGGAACTTCCGGCACCAACGGCAAAACGTTTGTGAGTCTTTGCCGCTAGTGCTTTCCTTCGGAACGGCCAGGCCCGCTAGCCGGGCTCCCCGGCGGGATCGCTCGCGGCATCTGCGGAAGCCGGAGGAGCGGGGAAACCGCGTCGGGAATCTGCGCTCTTCCCTCGGGACCGTGTGAACTCCCCTCGGGATCGTGTACTTCGAAAATCTAATTGTGAGGTTCCATGAAAACCACCCGCAATCGTTTTTTTTCAAATGTCGTCCACGGCGTGACGGCCTTGGCGATCGGCCTCCTGCTTGCCTCTCCTGCGTTCGCCCAAGGAACTTCGCCGTGGGAAAACGCCGTCAGCGTGCTCCAAACAGCCTTCACCAGCACCATCGCGCGCGGCCTCTCGCTCGTTGCAATCGTCGTGGCCGGCCTCACCTTCGCCTTCGGTGAAGGCGGCTCGAAACGCGTTCTTGCCGGCGTGCTCTTCGGCGTCGGCATGGCCATCGCAGCGGTTAATTTCCTGTCCTGGCTTTTCCCCGGCAGCTAAATCGCCCACGTCCCCGAGGGAGAGGCACATGCCAGAAGGCAGACGAATCAACAGAGTGCATCGGTCGCTGTCGCGGCCACTGACGATCCTCGGGGCCGAGCGAAAACTCTTTTTCTTTGCCATGTGTCTTGGCGCGGCCACCTTCAACCTGCTCAACAGCTTGTTCGGTGGGTTGCTGATGTTTTTGCTGCTCTACTTCATGGCCCGCTGGGCCACGCAGACCGATCCGCAGATTCTGCGATTTTTGCTGACGGCCGCAAGACTCCGTGCGCAATACGACCCGATGAAGTTCACCCCGGTTGCAGTCCGAAGGGATGGCCATGCTCAGGCTTAGCCGAATCTTCAAAAACTACAACGAGACCGGCTCCCTCTCCGAGCAGGTCAATCTCTATGGCTTCGTCGGTCCCCATATCTTTCTTACGAAGACCGGCGAAGTCGGCGTCATCCTCGAAGTGCGCGGCGTCGATTACGAGTGTCTCGACACCGCTTCGCTTGACGCTTTCACGAAACGTCTCGAATCCGCTTTGAAACTGTTCGACGAAAACTACCGCGTCTACCAATACCTCTTCAAGCGCAACAACGAGACCATCCCCTACAAGCTCTATGGCAACCCAATCGTAGACACCGCGATTAAGAATCGCATCGCGTATCTCGGGAGCAAGGCCGACACGCTCTTCTCCTTGTCGGTCTATTACGTCGTGCTGTACCAGGGTTTTCAGACTGTGCATAAGCTCGGAACTGCGCTTACGGAGTTTCCGAAGAACCCGAAAAAGGCCCTCGCCGATCTGCAAGCGCATTTTTCTTCCCAGAAGCAGGTTGTCGCCCTTGGACAACACGTTACTAATGCCGAGGCCGTGCTGCTACAGAAGGCTCGCAGCTTTATCCTCCAGGTCAGCGACTTCCTCTCTGTACGGATGCTCGACAAGCAAGAGGCCTTCCGCGTTCTCAAGAGAACGCTCAACTTCGATCCCGTCAAGCTCGAGCTCGCCAAGCTCAAGTACGACACTTTTCTCGATTACTACCTCCCCGAATCTCCCATTGAATGTCATCGCGGACATCTTCGCGTAGACGATTACTACGTCAAAGTTTTGACCCTCAAGGAACCTTCCGCCCAGAGCTTTCCGCTCATCTTCAAGCGCCTGCTTGAAGTCGAAGCGAACTATTACGTCGTGACGGAGTGGAAAAAGGAAGATTCCGGTAAGATGCGCCGGATCATCCAGGCCAAGCGCCGCCATTTTCACAACACCAAGCGTTCCTTCACAAGCCAGGTCAGTCTCAACGACGCTCCCACACAAGATGTGCTCCTCGATGATTCCAAGGAGTCCCAGGTACGGGAACTCGGTGAAGGCATCAAGGAGATCGAGCTGCACGGCAACTTTTTCGGCCAGTTTTCCCTAACCGTCGTGATTTACGACCTCGACATGGCCAAGGTGGACCGGGCATGCGCCGACTTCTATAAGGTGTTCAGTGTCCACGACGCCCAGCTCTATGAAGAAAAATACAACCTTCTGAACGCCTTCCTCGCCGCGGTTCCCGGCAACCACGCTCACAACTTGCGTTCTCTTTATTTGCTCAACACCAACTACGCCGATTTCTCGTTTCTCTTCACCCTTCACTGTGGCCAACCTCGCAATTCCCATCTCCGGCAGGAGTATCTCGCGGTCCTGGAGACCAACCACCATACCCCCTACTTCCTAAATCTTCATTACCGCGATGTCGCCCACACCATGATTCTCGGGCGGACTGGCGCCGGCAAAAGTTTCCTTTTGAATTTCCTCATCACCAATCTCCAGAAATACGATCCGCACACTTTCATCTTTGATCTCGGTGGGAGCTTTGAAAGCCTCACGCAGCTGTTTGCCGGCTCCTATAATCGCGTGGGCCTTCAGTCCGAGGATTTCAAGATCAACCCATTTTCGTTGCCGCCGACGAAGGAAAATCTCGATTTCCTCGCTCTGTTCCTGAAAGTCCTCATTCAGGGGCAGCGGGCGGGCGAGCTCGACCCTGCCACCGAACGCGACCTTTTTCATCAGGTGGAAAACCTCTACGAGGTGGACCCGGCGCTGCGCACGCTGGGCGTGCTAGCGAACACACTAGGACATGACATGGCGAGCCGCCTCTCGAAATGGACCCGCGGCGGCCAGTTCGGATTTCTCTTCGACAACGCCGAGGATACGATTTCGTTTTCCCGCTTCCAGTGCTTCGACTTCCAGCGCATGAGCCAGTACCCGGAACTTCTCGAACCGCTGCTCTTTTACATCCTGCATCGCGCCAACGCGGTAATTGCCGACCGACAGATTAGCTCCGCTTTCAAAGCCTTCTTCATCGACGAGGCGTGGGTATTTTTGAAGAATCCTGCCATCCAGCGATACGTCGTCGAGGCTCTCAAGACCTGGCGCAAGCACAACGCTGCCATGATCCTCTCAACGCAATCCCTCGACGAACTCAAGCGCTCGGACATCCTCGACGTAATCATCGAGAGCTGCGCGACCAAAATCTTCCTCGCGAACCCCGACATGGACCGCGATCTCTACTGTCGCCAGTTCCATTTAAATGAAACCGAAGTCGAACTTATCTCCGGCCTCATCCCCAAACAGCAATTCCTGATTAAGACGCCGGAGCTAGCGAAGGTCGCCAATCTCAATGTCGATGCCAAGAGTTATTGGCTCTACACGAACGACCCCTACGACAACAAGAAACGGAAAGAGGCGTTCGAGGTCCACGGATTCGAAAAGGGCCTCGAAATCCTAGCGGGAGCGCAGCCGTGATTGTTCATTGCTCGCTTCAATCCTGGATGTCGGGGAGCGATCCCCTTTACGCGTTTCTGCCCCTCGCGCTCGCGGGACTTACCACTGCAGTCATTCTCGGCGTGCACCGCTTTGTCGAGACCTTTTCTGACCACGGCCAAAGTTTCCAGCAACACCAATCCATCTCAAAAGGAGCAAATCAGTGAAACAAATCTCTCACCGTCAGTCGCATAGCTTTTTCTTTCAGCTGTTTGCTGTTCTCGCTGTGGGCGCAGCCGTCTTCCACGCTTCGGCCACCCACGCGGCGACGGAAGCGGCCGCGCGTGTCGTGAAGTATTCGAAAGAGGACATTGTTCCCGTCCACGCCAAACTACGATTTTCGACGCTCATCGTTCTACCGGAGGACGAGGAGATTCTCGATTTCACCACCGGCGACAAGGAATTCTGGGTCATCAATGGCGCGCACAACCTCTGCTACGTCCATCCAGCGCAGGCTGGCATCCGCAGCAATTTGAACCTCATTACCGCCAACGGCCACGTCTATTCGTTCTTGCTGACCGAAATTAGCAACCAACCGAATGCCGAACCCGACCTCAAACTCTTCGTGGAGCCCAAGGAGGGCTCTGGCATCGCGGCGAATACCGGGTTGCGTGGCTATGTCAGTGCGGGCGAAGCCCAGGCGTACAAGAAGGAACTCGAAACCCTCCGCTCCCAGACCGCGGAGCAGATACACGCCGCGCAGGCCCAGTCTGCCGACCAGATCAACCATTTCCGCTCAACCTACGCAACGAAACTCCAGTTTGACTATCCCCTCGACCCGAAAGCGGGCCGCGAGCCATTCCTGGTTTCCGCCATCTACCACGACGACTCGTTTACCTACATCAAGTGCGGCGCGCGGGAAAAGCCCGCTCTCTATGAAATCAAGGATGGCAAACCGAACCTGATCTCCTTCCAATTCGAGAACGGCGTCTACATCGCACCCAAGATCATCGATAGCGGTTACCTCGCCATCGGCAAAAAGAAGCTGCCGTTTGCCCGGCGCGCGGCGGGGAACTGAGGGGCGGAGAATGAATCAACCGACACAACCCGCTGAGATTCAGGAAAAAGCGGCGAAGCCGCAAGGCCTTCTGCCGAAGAACGTCCAGTCTTGGCTTCTCATCGGACTGGCATTTCTCATGGTCGCCATCATGTGGCTGACCGGCGGCAAGAAGCCTCAGACTCCCGCTAAAGCAGCGTCCTCCGCCGCGCCTGTGCAGGCACCTCTCGAAGTCAACGAATCCAAAATCGCCGAGATGCAGAACCGCATACAGGATTTGCAGCGCCAGCAGCTTCTTGCCCAGACCGCGCTCGCGCAGCAGACCCGCTCACTCGGAGTTGCCGCGCATGACGCGGCGGAGCCTCAACAACCTGGCGTCGTTGGTAGCGGTGAGCAGCGCCCGGAAGAAGACCCGATCCAGGCGGAACGGAAGCGCCGCGCCTACATCTCATTATTCTCCTCAAACGTCGCTCTGAGTTACCGGAAAACTCCGGCGAACACGACGGCCCCGGTAGGCGAAACTCCGATTGCCGCCCCGGCTCCGCCCCCTTTAGCTCCAGACGCATTACAGATCCCCCAACTCTTGAAAGAGATGCAGACCAATTCGATTTCCCCCGCGCCAGTCCGCAACGATTCCGCGGAAGCAACACATGACCGAAAGGAGGAAGTCAAAAATCCTGCCGCCGTGTCGGCCACCTCCGCCAATGCGGCGGCAGGAAAAACCCACGTACTGTTTGAAGGAACCATCCTCGAAACCGTTCTCATCAACCGCCTCGATGGGGGATTTGCCGGCCCCGTCGAGTGTCTGCTCTCCACCGATGTTTATTCCAACGACCGCCAGCACCTGCTCATTCCGGCGGGCTCAAAGTTGCTGGGTGAAACCAAGAAGGTGGATACCTTCGGCCAGGCACGTCTCGCCGTTTTATTCCATCGCGTGCTCATGCCCGACGGATATTCCGTCAGCCTTGACCAGTTCAAGGGCCTCAACCAAATCGGCGATACCGGTCTCCGAGACCAAGTCAACAACCACTACCTCCGCATCTTCGGTGTTTCGCTTGCGGTTGGCGCGCTTGGGGCCGTCAGTGAAGCGGGGACCGGAGGGGCACTCAACGCAACTAGCGGCGATCTCATGCGCCAGGGTTTCGCGGCGAGCACAGCGCAGTCTTCGGCACAAATCCTCGACAAGTTCCTGAACATCATGCCCACCGTGACCATTCGCGAAGGGCACCGCGTCAAAGTCTATCTTGCGGGCGATCTCGCATTGCCCGATTACCTCAACCACAAAATGCCTTCCGATCTTTGAAGGCGAGAAAGAAAGGGTGAAAGTCCGATGAAACAAAGAGTTCTCCTATTTATCCTCGTCATCGGGTTGTGCGTCGGTACCGCCTCCGCACAGCTCGGCAGCGGGATCGTGTACGACCCCACCAACTACCAAAACGCGCTGCTTCGCTACCAACAGCTGCAGCAGCACCTTCTCCAGTTGCAGAAAAGCTACGCGAAAATCACGTCCCAACTCGAGCTGGCAACGCAAATGGCCACCTTCATACGAAACATGCCTGCTCGTTACCGTGCTCTGTTTTCGCAATGGCGGAAGGTAACTTCCCTCAACAGCTTCGGGAACACCGTCTCGTGGATTAACGGCATCAACACCGGCGTGCTGCCCAACATCAGCACTGGGTACCAACGGTCCACAACCCAACTGCTCCCGTACAGCCCGGATCATCTCTCGGGGATGGATCCTTTTGAGCTGGAGCGTGTGCAATCTCAATACGCCACCGTCCAACTCGTGGACGGCGCGAACATCAACGCAATGGCCACCATCGGCTCCATCCGGGGCAGCGCCCAGGATGTCCAGACACAGATCGGCAATCTCGAACAGGACTCGTTCTCCAGCGACTCTGGTCTGAATAGCGAAGTCTCCGTTCTGAACAAGATCAACGCGGCGGGAGTGCTGACACTCCGCACCGTCCAGGACTCGAACAAACTCCTCGCGTCTCTTCTCGAAATGCAAACCATCCTTGCCAAGCAGCAACGCGAGTCCACGACCAACAGCATCAATGCCGACATTCAGCGCCAAGCCGGCCTCGCCACCAACATGACGCAGATGACCGGCACACTCACCAATTCACTTCAAACCTTCCGCATGCCGTAAGGCGTGCGGAGATAGGCGCCCGGGCGTCGAAGGAGCTGACGGCAGTGCAAACCGACTATCTGCAGTACATCTTCCAAGCCATCAACACCTTGCTCACCCAGAACCTCGGTTTCTTCGACACCATGGGCCAGAATATGTTTCGTTCGTTCGCCACGATCCTCATCGCTTGGTTCGGAATCAAATCCGCGCTCTCCGCCGCCAGCGGCCGTTATGCATTCCAGTTCGATCATTTCGCGAGCCTGCTGCTGACCATTAGCTTCGGCTTTGCCATGGTCAACTACTACAGCACGCCCATTCCCGGTGTCGGCGTCAGCTTCCACAATCTCGTTACGAATGAAGCGCAATTCCTGTCGGGCCAGATTGACCAGGCCCAACTCCAGAATGTGGTGGCGCAAGTTGCGGATTTCGAGTCGCGCATGGATTCACCCACGTGGGGAGATATCTTCGGAACGGCTATCTACGTTGTTGTGACGATCCTCCTCGCCGCGGCCCAGGCCGTGGCGATTGTGGTCATCGCCTATGGATTCATTGCTACTGCAGTCTGTGTGCTGGTGGGGCCGATCTTCATTCCATTTTTCATCGTGCCCAAGATGGAGTGGCTCTTCTGGGGCTGGTTCCGTTGCTTCATCCAATACGCCTTCTATCAGGTCATCGCCGCAGCCGTGGTTTATATCATTGGAAACCTCATACTCGGTGCGTTGCGCCTCCCACCTGCGGGCACCCTCTCCACCGTCCAGCTCATCGCCTGGTTCCCGGTTCTCTTCATTACGTTTCTCGCCTCGATCTACACGCTCCTGAAGGTGCCCGCTTTGACCAACCACATCTTCAGCGGTACGGCGGGCGGATCTTCCGCCGGAATTCTGGAAAGGGTCTTCGGATGAACAACGACACGAGTTTCTATGATGCCAAACGTCTCTATCTCGAATCGTGCGGTGATCCCATGGTGACGAATACCTATCTCAAGATTGCGCTTGCGCTCTTGTCCATTGTTTGTGTGGCTCTGGCCCTCATCGATCTCAGGACCATTCGCACGTTCCAGAACTTCCGCCCACTGGTGATCCGCATCGACGAACTCGGCCGCGCCGAAGCCATCAACTACCACAACCTCGAGTACAAGCCCCAGGACGCCGAAGCGAAGTATTTTCTTTCGCAGTTCTGCACCCTCTATTACCGCCGCAACCGCTACACCATTCAGGATGACTTTTCGAAGTCGCTCTACTTTCTCGACGGCAAGCTCGCTAACGGCATTCTCGACGCCTACCGCAAGGACGACATCATCAAGAAATTCATCACGAATACCGCCGCTCCCGAAATCGATGTCGACGTGAAGAAAGTTGCGCTGGAGGAGATGCAAACGCCTCCGTTTCGCGCGCGTGTGGATTTCTACATGGTCTACTATTCACCCGCCGACCATAGCGAGTTGAAGCGCGATCTGTACACCGCGAATTTTGTGTTCCTTTTCAAATCCCACGTCCCCAACGAACTCATCCCGATCAATCCCTTGGGACTGAGCGTTACGTACTTCCGGGAAGACCAGGCGTTCAAATGAGAATCCGAGTCCAGAAACAAACCCAAGAGGTCGCGGGCGGGCGCCTCGCATACTCGGCCCAACCTCCGCGCGCCACTTCTGTCTTTCCCCTTCGACTTTCGCCCGCTTTTACGCCACAGCCCTTTCTCTTGGACCCTGCCACCGGAACAACCGGCGCGCTTCTGGAGGGCCTCCGTTGCTTTCCGGCTTTCCGCCCGCTCCCCCTGAGTTTCATGGAGAAGCCGCATCGCGATTCTCGCCCACCGCAAGAGGAAAGAAATGATCGCTAACGCCCTGCTATTCACCATCGTCATCTTACTGGGCTACGGATTTTGGCTGCTCGACCAGTTGAAATTCATGGCTCGTTACAAGGCCGTTCTTTTTCACGCCTATGGGAACACCATTCTCATTTTCGTGGCCGTCCTTTCGATGAACTTATTTGGCGCCGCGCTCGCCATTGGTCGGCGCTTCTTCCTCAAGAACACCGGGCGTAAGCTCTCGCACCTCGACAAACAGTTCAATGTCACCCATGCGGACCTGCCCGTTCCAATGAACGAAGAGGACTTCAACTAGTGTCGCGCGACGCCTTTTCCCACGACCCGCAGGACACGCGCGACACGTCGCCGCGCCGCTCGGTGCGCCAGCGCACATCCACGCCGCCCGATACGCGAAACGACAGGAACGACGGGCCGGAATCCCTTGCGCGATCCGAGGGTAGCGAGCTCCGCGAACAACATCCCACCCGTGACGAACGCAACGACTCCCCGCGCACCTATTACGTCCGTGACCGCGCGTATCGCCTTCGCGATTCCGAGATGCAATCCCTGAAGGAAATCGGAAGGTTCCGCGTGATTCCTGTGTCGGACCTCGCGAAGTATGCCTATGGCGGTAATCGCGAACGAATGGAGAAGGACATCCGGGGCCTCGCACGGCAGTCCCTACTCACCGACAAAACCGTCGAAATCTCGCAGAAAAAGACCCTCCGAGTCGTCACGCTCACAAAGGCCGGACATCGTCTTCTCAAGAGGACAAACCAATTCCCCGACGACCAGCCCATCTACCACGGTTTGGTCAAACCGCGCGAAGTCAAACACGATGCCGATCTTTATCGCCTCTATCAGAAAGAGGCCGCTCGCATTGTACGTGCTGGAGGCAGGCCACTCCGCATCATTCTCGACTACGAACTCAAGCGCAGCCTGAATCGCGATCTCGCGCTGCTTGGCCCCGAAAAAGACGACCCGGATCGCAAGAATGAGATCGCCGCAAGGCACGGCCTTCAGCTCGTCAATGGAAAGATTCCCGTCCCCGATATGCGCGTCGAATATGAGACCGCCGAGCTTGATGTCCGCCACGTAGACCTCGAACTGGCAACACGCGAATACCGCCCCAGGGCTTTGGCGGAAAAGGCCGCCGCGGGTTTCTCCATGTACAGCCGCCCGGAAGACGCTTCGCGTCTGCGCCGCATTCTGGATGAACGCGAACTCACCGCAGGAATCCTTTCGCTATGAACATCGCGCCCGCCCATCTCGACGCCCTAAAAGCCCTCGGTTACTGCGAAGCGGAAACCCGCTTTCTCTACATCGTCGCCACCCACTCCGGTTACTTCACCGCCCGCCAGTTCCTCGCGTTCACCGGCGCCCATTGGGGCAAACGGACCACGACCTTCTGGAGCAAGCTCGAAACCAAACGACATGCTCGCATGGAGTGCTTTCCCAAGAGCGGCGTGGTTTATCACCTCTTCGCGCGGCGGCTCTATCGCCAGATCGAAAAGGAAAACCTTCGCAACCGTCGCGAGCACGAGTTCGACTTCATCAAACGCCGCATCGCCATCCTCGATTTCGTTCTTCTCAACCAGGGGTATCAGTACCTCGAAACCGAGCCCGAAAAAGTACGTTTCTTCTGCGGGACTTTGAACATCCAGAAGCACTATCTTCCGGCCAGACTCTACGTAGGTAGCAAGACCCCCAGCACCTCCGTCCGGTACTTCGTGGATAAGTTTCCGATGTTCTTCGTTCCTCCCTCACCCGTGGTGACGTTTACCTACATCCATGAAGGTGCTGCGGCATTTGCCGACTTCATTCGCCATCTGGAACACTATCTGCCTCTCTTTCGTCAGCTATCCGAGTTCCGGCTTGTCTACGCTTCCCGCACGGATTCTCACTTCCAGAAAGCCACGGAAATCTTTCAGTCGCTCGTGAAACTTCCACTCGAATCGGATATCGCGGGCGACCTGCTACGGTACTTCCGCGTGCGCAAGGCGTGGGATGAAAAACAATACGCGGCGGTGACAGACGCAGATCTCATCTTCCGCAACCACGCGCGGGCCAGGTTTACCGGCGAAAGATTCGAAGGGCTCTATCGCGGCTGGAAAAACGGCCGAGTCAGTGAAATCGGCGTTCGCCAGGAGGTAGGAACGAATGACGGGACGCACACCGTCGGCTTTGACACATTTCTGCTGCAACGGATCGCACCTGTCGTGGATTCAGGGAGTACCTAGTGAAGAAGGTAAGAATTACGCTCTGCACTTTTGGAATTGACACTTCTTCACCCGCACGAGATCCGAAGTCCTTGGAAACCGGAGCAATACGAAACCGAGGAAAGCGAAAGTCACCGTGGAAAAAAAAGTCAAATCGGGCGGGAGCGACCCCACTTTTTCGGCTTTCAGCCGCCCAAAAAGTTCGTGGGGTCGCTCCCGCCCTCCGGCACGGTAATCCGTGCCGGCCTTTTTTTCCACGGTGACGGGGAGTTCGGAAGAAAGACAGATCACAGAGGAGGAGCAATATGCCGATCGTTAAGAAAGCACCAGGAATCATGACTCGGGAAGTAAAACTCGAAGAGCCGGTCAACGAACTACTCGAAGACTACGCTCGGTTCATCGAGAGCAACGCCGACCACGTCGTCAATGCCGTGCTCAAGAAAGTGCTCTGGCGGGATCAGGACTACCGCAAATGGCGTGAAACGCGCCGCACGGCTCAGTCTGGCCCCGACAAAGCCCAACCCACCGAAGCGCGAGGGAGGGCTTGATGCAGAGAGCACTCGAATCGCGCGCCTTCATCTCTGCTCTCCTCGCTATGGCCATCGGAGCCTTCCTGTTTTACGCGCATCCGTTCCCTGAGCAGCAGATCTTTTTGCGTGTCATTGCCATGCGCGCTCCGCAGGCCTTCCTGAGCTTCAAATACCTCTATTACACGCTCTTGTTCACCACACCCTACTTGGTCTGTTTGACGCTGCTCTCTGGGCTCTATATCTTCACGCTCAAGGCTCGCCAGCACATCTCGCCCGGTCGTCTCCCGGAGTATCCCGATCCCAGTGAGAGAGACGACCTCTTTCTTGTTGTCGGTGAAGTGCACAACCCGCGCAAGCCGGTGCCTGCTAAGGCTCCCTATTGGCTCACGATTCCCGAGCGCGGTTTGTTCACCGGAATCGCCATCCTGGGTGCTATTGGCTCGGGAAAAAGTTCATGCGCAATGTATCCCTTCGCCGAGCAAATTCTGGCCTACAAAGCCAACGACAAAGAGAAGCGCATCGGTGGCTTAACCCTCGAAGTCAAAGGGGACTTTTGCCGCAAGGTAAAAGAGATTCTCACCCGGCACGGTCGAGCCGAGGATTACATCGAAATCGGCCTCGATTCCGAGTACTGCTACAACCCTCTTCACAGCGACCTGGACGCTTACGCCCTGGCGTACAACATCGCCTCGCTCCTGAACAACCTTTTTGGCCGTGGTAAGGAACCTTTCTGGCAACAGGCGTACACCAATCTCGTCAAGTTCATCATCCTTCTTCATAAGGCCGCCTACGACTACGTCACTTTCTTTGATGTCTACCAATGCGCAATTTCTCCGCCGCTGCTTGAAGCTCGGATCACGGAGGCCGAGGACATCATCCTCGGAGACCACTATGTGGCGGTTGCGCCTCAGGTCTATGGTGAGCGTACCGTCGATCTCGCGGGCCTCGGTTTCGTGCATGACGAGAAGGAAGATCGCTTCCTCGCACCCGCTACGTCCGAATTGCGGGACATATTAAGGGGGCGCGGCATTCCGTTTGAGGCCCGCACAGTCCATGACCCGTCCCGCGCCAATCCCGAAAAGCTAGCGCAGTTGGAAGCCGTTCAGCGATGGTTCAATGATGATTGGAAACGGATCGAGCCCAAGCTCCGCACCTCTATTGTCGAGGGTGTGTCCGTCTTCCTTTCGCTCTTCGATGACAACACCAAAGTGAAAAGGGTCTTCTGCCCGAAGAAGGAGTGCTACGACCCCCAGAAAAATGCCAACAACCAGTTCGGCAAGCCCCTGCCTTCGTTTAGTTGGCTCATTGAGCGGGGGGTCGTCGCCGCTCTGAATTTCCCCATTGGCATGAACGCCGGCCTCGCAAAGGCTTTGGGTGTGATGATGAAGCTCGATTTCGAGCGTGCTGTCCTCAACCGCGTCCCCGAAATGGAGGCCCATCCCGAACGCTATTTCCGCCAAGTGCTGTTCCTCTGCGATGAGTACCAGCACTTCGCCACCGTGGGTGAGAGCGACCCGACCGGCGACGAGAAATTTTTCAGCCTCTCCCGACAGCCGAAGTGTATTCCGATTGTCGCGACGCAGAGTATCAGCTCACTGAAATCCACGCTGCCTGCTGATAGCTGGAGAACGCTCCTCCAGACCTTCCGCACGAAGATTTTTCTTACGTTGTCGGATGATTTCTCCGCGAGCACGGCAAGCCATCTCTGTGGACGCGAAGACCAACTCAAAGTTGCCTACAGTCTGTCCGAAAGCGGGCACGACACCAAAGTCAGTTGGCTCACGGGCAAGGCCCTCTCCCACAAAGCCAACATCATCGCCTCCAAGAGCTACAACACGCAGAGCGACTACCGCTTCGACATGAAGACCTTTATGGAGCTGCGCAACACACAGTCCATCACCGTCGCCTATGACGGGCTCAACCCGATTCCCCCCATGTATTGCTACCTGAAGCCGTATTACAACGACCTGAACGAGTCGTATTTCGTCCAACTCGCTAAAGGAAAACTCTAATGAACGGATTCGAGATGATCCTGCCTTTCTTGAAGCCCATCGAGCACCTCATTCTCGACGACTCCATCAGCGAGGTGATGGTGAACGGTCCCGACCGCGTGTTCATCGAAAAACAGGGCTTCCTTCAACAAGTGCAGGGCGTGTCCATCGGCGAGCGATCCCTCATGGTCGCCGTGAAGAATATCGCCCGCCGTCTTGGCGATGACATTTCCGAATCGAAGCCCATTCTCGACTCACGGTTGCCTGATGGCAGCCGCGTCGCCGCGGTTATCCCGCCATGCAGTCTTGCGGGCGTGACCCTCACGATTCGCAAGTTCAACACCCGCCACTTCGAGATGGACGATCTGATTCGCGAAGGGACTCTGGACCGCGCCCTCGCGAACCACCTCGAAGACTATGTGCTCGCACGCAAGAACATCCTTATTAGTGGCGGTACAGGCACTGGAAAATCGACACTTTTGTCGATCCTCGGAAAGTTCATTCCACCAGACGAACGCATCCTCGTCATCGAAGATACGGCCGAGATTCAATTGCCGCAGCAAAATCTCGTGCGGTTTGAAGCACGCCGCGAACAGAACGGCCTTCCGGCAGTGACCATTCGCGATCTCCTCAAAGCGTCTCTCCGCCACCGTCCGGACCGTATCGTGCTTGGCGAAATTCGCGGCGGCGAAGCCTTCGATCTTCTGCAACTCCTAAACACGGGACATTCAGGCACGTTATCTACCATTCATGCGAACTCCGCGCAACAAGGCCTCACGCGGTTCACGAGCTGCGTCCTGCAAAGCGGGGTCGAATTGCCGTACCGCGCGATTAAGACTAACATCGCCGATTCGCTCAACGTCGTGATCCATGTCGAGCGCCGACCAGGACGCAGATACATTTCCGAAGTCCTGCTCATCAATCGATACGACCCGGATGCAGATCTGTTCGACTACGGCGCGGTGTTCTTGGCGAAGCAGGATCACCCATGAGCGCCGACCGCACATTCACACCGCGATCTCTCAATGCTTCGGAGTATGTCCGTGAGCTTTTTGACCCAGCGGACAACGCGGCGATCCTCGTTCGAAATCGCTCCACGGGCCACACGGTTCAAACCATCGCCGAGGCTGAAGCGATAGCGAGCCCTGGCTTTCAATCTTGGTTGGCGAATCAGAGCGCTGCCGGTTCCGACATATACGTGGGAATGAATCCGATTAAGGATGGCGCGTACAGTCGGACCAAGGAAAATATAAAGAATATACGCCACGTCTATCTCGACCTCGACAAAAAAGGCGACGACGCTCTCGAAGCGATACGGAATTCACCTGATGTCCCAGCTCCAAACTTTGTCCTCGATACCTCTCCAGGCAAGCACCAGGTCGTGTGGAAAATCAGTGGATTCAGTCAGGATGAGGCAGAGTCTCTCCTTCATAGCCTCGCAAATAAGTTCGGCGGCGACCTGGCAGCAACCGATTCGACGCGCGTGCTGCGCTTGCCGGGATTCGCCAATCGAAAACTTCCCGAGGAATTCATCGTCCAAGCGCGCCAGGAAAGCGACGCCGTCTACACAATGCGCGACTTCACCATTGACGAAGACTCGCCCGAAGCCCCTCGACACTTTGGCGAGTACCAACAACGCGAGCGGACGGTGCCCAGTGCCCACAAGAGCCAATCTGAACGCGACTGGGCTTACGCGAAACGCGCCCTCGCCCGCGGCGACGATCCCGAAGTCGTTATCCAGCGCATCGCAGACTACCGTGCGGATGACAAGGACAATCCGAATTACTACGCTCGCCGGACGGTGACGAAAGCCCTGGCAGAAATCGGATCTCAGGCATCCGCCTCCGCCCCTACGCACCACCCAACAGAAGAACTCAATCGGGAGCCTGGCCACTAGCTTCACAAGGCTGCATCTCGCAAGACAATGAATCGCCTATCGGGAATGGAACCAAATAGACCATTGATGCCGGACAGCATGACTGCTACAGTCGCGCAAGCGACGCCAGCAAAGCGGAAACGAGGCAAGTCCTTGTCACGCAGAACTGGTCAAAGCGGTCATATCGAAGCATCAGGGAGATGGTTTGTCGTGCGATTCTGGAAGGACATCGAGGGTCAGGAGAAACGGGCTCTAGTTCGTGAGCGCATTTGTCCCATCTCAGGCCCCGGCTACATGAATCGTAGCGAACGAGAAAGGAGAGCGAAGGAAATCATCGCTGAGTCGCGCGTGGACACTGCGGAGCACTTCAACCGCACGGTCAAACAGCAATTCGGCGTCACCTTCAAAGAACAGTCAAAAATCTGGCTACAGCAATCACAGTCGCGGAAGCGCAAGCCCATCCGCGCAACAACGGTTCCAACCATACAAGCGGCTTTGGACAAGTGGATTTTGCCCGAGCTAGGACATCTGCCCTTGTCGGAGACAGCGAAGTACCCGCCGATGAAATCGCTTGTGGCAAAGCTAAACGCAGCTGGACTCTCGGCCCAAACCGTCAACGCGTATTTTCGCATGGCGAAAGCCGTTGTCGAGTCGGCGGAGGATGCCGAAGGTAATCCGCTCTACGACCGGAAATGGGACGCCGAAAAGCTTGACTTGCCGGTCGTCGAAACCTCCAAACAACGCAGACCATCCATTACCGCCGATGTCATGGCGGAATTCGCTCAGACCAAAAAGCCAAAGTACCGCATGGTATTTATCCTCGCTGCGGCGTCCGGATGTCGGATCGGTGAAATCCTTGGGCTCGAAATCAAAGACGTGCTTGATGACTTCACCACAATTCGTGTCGTGCAGCAGGCCAAAGGCACGAAACTGACAATGGACCTCAAAACAATCAACTCTCAACGCTTTGTCGACATTTGTCCAGAAGTGGCCGCCCTTCTCAAAGAGTTTCTTGGCGGCCGCACTTCCGGTTTGGTTTTTTTAAGCCGCAGGGGCACACCGCTCAATCCGTCAAATCTGCGAAGGCGCGTCATTCACCCGCTGCTCGAAAAGAAAGGTCTTCCACTTGGTGGGAACCATATCTTTAGGCGCTTCCGACTGACGTGGCTTCGCGAAAATTCAGTACCGGGGGATATCGAGCGGTTTTGGTTTGGACACGCGAACCAAAGCGTTGGCGACGATTACTCAATGCTTAGAAAGAACGTCAAGTTACGCAAGGAAATAGCGGACCGAATCGGCGTCGGTTTCAAGCTGCCGGAGTCGATTTTGGCCCCAGTTGTACCGAATGTACCGAAAATGGCAGTAAAAACAGAGGAAGAAGTTCTAGCCTAAGTACTTCTGTTTGTGAGAGATTAGGGAGAGAGCGCCCGTAGCTCAGTTGGATAGAGCGTCTGCCTTCTAAGCAGAGGGTCGGGAGTTCGAATCTCCCCGGGCGCGCCATTCTTCTGTTTTCACCCGTTGGAAGATCAGATCAAATGGCTTTCCGTGATGCCTGCTCCGATTGCGGGGCAGAGGCGTCCTATCTGGACTTCGCTTCGGGATTTGCGCTCCAAGGATTGGCAGCGCCGTCGATTAACAGCAGATACCGGTAAGAATGATGCCTCGCTGGCTGGACTAACAACTCGACCTGGTCACACGCACGCCGACTTTTCTGAGGATGTCCTCCATCAGGCACCATTTTGTAAAGCCAGATTGCAACAGGTTCGCGCCGACGAACGCTGTGAACCAATACCAGTTGTGATTCACCCACGTCCCCAGCGCCAGCGACGCCAGCACAAATGTTCCTGCGATGATGCGGATGTATCGCTCCATTGTCATTTGCCACCTCGCTCACTCATGTAATAAAGGACCGGCACTGCCATGCGCGAAAGGAATGTTGACGCAACCTCGCCCGCCATCAGCGAAATTGCCAGGCCCTGAAAGATCGGATCGAACAGGATGACTCCCGCGCCCACCACAACCGCTGCCGCCGTTAGTAGCATCGGACGGAAACGCACCGCGCCGGCATCTACCACAGCTTCTTCCAGCGGCATACCTTGTTCCCGCCGCAGCTTGATGAAGTCCACGAGGATGATCGAGTTCCTTACAATGATTCCTGCGCCCGCGATGAATCCAATCATGGATGTCGCCGTGAAGAACGCGCCCATCGCAGCATGCGCGGGCAGAATGCCCACGAGTGTCAACGGGATCGGCGCCATGATCACGAGCGGCGTCTTGAAGGACTTAAACCACCCGACTACCAGCACGTAGATCAAGACAAGCACTGCGGCGAATGCCAATCCCAGATCGCGGAAAACTTCATAAGTGATGTGCCACTCGCCATCCCACTTCACGGCAAACTTTTTCGCGTCGGGAGGCTGAATGGCTGTGAATTGCTCGATCCCGTAGCCTTCGGGAAGTTTTAGTGCATCGATCTTTTTTCCTAGCGTGCCAATTGCGTACACCGGACTCTCTTCGGCTCCGGCCACATCGGCTGTCACGTAAATCACTTCGCGTTGATTTTTTCGGTAGATGTTCTTGTCGATCGTGCCTTCCTGCACCTTCGCCAGTTCGCCGAGCGGTACCATCGTCCCGTCTGGAGCATTTAGGTACAGACCGCGCAGCGCGTCCGCGCTCGAGCGGCTCGCGCGAGACAGTTGCACGCGGATCGGCACATCCTCGCGTTCACTGGGCTGGTGCATCAGCCCAACTTGTGATCCGCCCACGGCCATCGCCACCGATTGGGATACCTCCGCCGGCGAAATCCCGCGCAGGGCCGCCTTATCCTGCTGCACTTGAAAATCGAGCTTCTTCTGGTCCGCCACGACGTACCAGTCGACGTCCACGACTCCTGGTGTCTCATCGAAAATCTTGCGGATCTGCCGCGCCACTTCGATTTGTCGCGGATAATCTGGCCCATACACTTCCGCCACCAACGTGGAAACAACCGGAGGACCCGGCGGAACTTCCGCCACCTTCACGCGTGCATTCCATTTTTTGGCGATCTCCTGGATGGGCCCACGCATCTCCTTCGCGAGTTCATGGCTCTGGCGCTTGCGTTCCTCCACCGACCGCAGATTCACCTGAATGTCACCCTGGTTAGCGCCGCGCCGCAAATAGTAGTGCCTCACCAACCCGTTGAAGTTGTATGGCCCTGATATCCCGGTATACGTCTGGTAGTTCAATACCTCTGGCTGTGTGTGCAAGTACGCGCCGATCTCCTGCTCCACGGCGAGAGTGCGTTCGAGCGGCGTACCCTCCGGCATATCCACAATCACTTGGAATTCGCTCTTGTTATCAAACGGCAGCATCTTCACGCGCACGGCTTTGAATGCCACGAGTGAGCAGGCCAGCAGCAGGAGCACGACCACCGTTGCCAGAAACGCCAACCGTTTCCGAGCGTTCTGAACCAGCCCGGACATCAGTCTGCGATAGAGCTTCGTCGTCCTGCCTTCCGTTTCACCTTCGGCATGTTTTCCGGTATGTCCGCGCAACAATCTGAGCGCAGCCCACGGCGAAACGACAAATGCAACCATCAACGAAAACAACATGGCTGCGGAGGCGCCCACTGGAATTGGCCGCATGTACGGGCCCATGAGACCGCGCACAAACGCCATCGGTAGAATCGCGGCAATCACCGCAAAGGTCGCCAAGATCGTTGGATTGCCAACCTCGTCCACCGCTTCGACCGCAACATCGCTCCACGATCTGCCCTGACTCTCAGGCAGGCGAAAATGCCGCACGATGTTTTCGACCACGACGATTGCGTCGTCCACAAGAATGCCGATGGAAAAGATCAACGCGAAGAGTGTTACCCGGTTTAGCGTGTAGCCGTAGGCATAGAAAATGAACAACGTGAGGGCGAGAGTGACCGGAATTGCCAGCAGCACGACGCCCGACTCCCGCCAACCCAACGCAAGCCCAACCAGGAGTGTCACCGAAATCGTGGCAAGGAAGAGATGTTTCAGCAGTTCATCCGATTTGTGCTTTGCGGTCTGGCCGTAATTTCGCGTGACGGTGACCTGCACGTCGTTCGGCAATACATAGCCGCGCAGGGAATCCATCTTTGCCAGCACATCTTGTGAAACGTTTGTTGCGTTGGCTCCCTTGCGCTTTGCAACTGCCAGCGTCACTGCTGGAAATGTCCCTCCTGTCCCGTTTGCAGCTCCGCCCGTTCCGAAATAGACGTAGTCCGCGGGTTCTTCTGGCCCGTCTGTTACTGTGGCCACATCCCCCAGATACACCGGACGGCCACTCTGGACCGCTACCACGATCTTTCGAGCTTCCTCTTCGCTTCGCAGAAAACTTCCTGCTTCCACGGCGAATTCCTGGTTTCCTTCAGAAAACGATCCTGCCTGCAGGCGCTGATTGCTCGTTTGGAGTGCCCGCGCAATCGCTAACGCGCTCACGTGATAGGCCGCCAGCTTCTGCGGATCCATCGCGATCTTCAGTTCGCGCTTCTGTCCTCCGAGCAGCGTGGTCTCCGCTACATTTGCCACCTGCTTGACGCTTTGTTGCGCTTCCGCTGCGATTCGCCTCAGCGCAGCCCCGTCGTAGTTCTGTCCCCAGAACGTCATTGCCAATACGGGAACATCGTCAATCGAGCGGGCTTTGATCAGAGGTTGGCTCGCGCCCTGCGGGATTCGGTCGAAATTCGAGTACATCTTGTTGTAGGTGCGGACGATCGCGTCTTCTTCTTTGATCCCCACGTAGAAACGCACAATCACCAGCGCGCCACCCGGCTGGCTGGTGGAGTAGAGATATTCGACGCCAGGGATTTCCTGCAGCAGGCGCTCCATCGGAATCGTCACGCGCTGCTCGACTTCTTGCGCCGATGCGCCCGGCATGTTCACAAACACATCCAGCATTGGAACGACGATTTGTGGCTCTTCCTCACGAGGCGTTTGCCAGATGCTGAAAAGCCCCAGGAACAATGCAGCAACAATCACCAGTGGCGTCAGCGGTGAATCGATAAAGCCATGCGCGATTTTTCCTGCCAGCCCTCGCTTCACGAATGCTTCCCCCCGCCTATCGGCGCGACGCCACTCTTCTTTCCATCTAATTCCTGGCTGCCCGGGTTCAGGACCACCGCGTCGCCATCGGTCAGTCCTGACAGCACTTCAACCTGGTTCCCGAGTGGCTTTCCAAGGGTGACGACGCGCCAGTGCACCAGTCCTCCGTCGTCGACAACATAGATACCGCGCAGTTGGCCGCGATTCACAAGCGCGGTGACTGGAACCATCAAAGCCCGCCTTTCTCCTCGCGGGAAAAATGCTCGCCCAAACATCCCGGACTGCACTCCCGCTTCCTTCGGCAGGTCGATGCGCGCCTTCAATGTGTGCGAGGCCGGATCGGCTCCCGCTTCAATCTCTGCCACCTTGCCGGTCAAGGACTTGTCTGCCAGGGCATCCAATTCCACGCGTGCAATAGCGTTCTTCTTTACGATAGTCAGTGCTTCGGCCGGCAGCGTGGCTTCCAGTTGGTAACGTGATGTGTCCCCCACAATAAACAGCGGAATCCCCGGTGAAACGAGTGAGCCAGGTTCCACGGTGCGTCGAATCACCCGGCCATCGAAAGGCGCAACGACCCGCGCATAACTCGCCACATCCTGTGCCGCCCGCGCTTCTGATTCCGCTTGTGATGCGCCCGCTTCCGCCTGGCGTAAACCCGCCATCGCCTGCTCCAGGTTCGCTTGCGCGGCCTGCTGCTTCGCCGTAATTTCGTCAAATTCCTGGGGGCTGACCGACTTCTGTTCTTTCAGGTAAGAGTAGCGATCGTAAGTTTTCTTCATGACATCGGCTTGTGCTTGCGCTGCAGCCAATGCCTTCGTTGCCTGCGCCACTCCGGCAGTGGCTCCCTGTGCGCCCGCCTGCGCAGCGCTCTGACGCGACACCAGTTCTCGCTCATCCAATTGAGCCAGTACTTGTCCGCGCTTCACGGTGTCGCCTTCCCGCACCGCGACCTGGAGCACTGTACCGATCGCTCTTGCCGCCACTTGCGCTGTGGAAACGGCAATTACACTGCCTGGCGCTTCCAATTCGTCCGCGACGTTCTGCAACTGCATCTTTTGCACGTGCAGACCCTGCGCGACTTCTACCTTTTGCGAGGTAGTGTCATTTCCTCCGCCACAGCTGGCAGCAAACACTGCAGCGGCGATCAGAACCAAACGCATTTGTTGCCACATCGTCTTTCTCACCCTCTCCGTCAAGCTCATGGCTTACTTGCTCCTGTAATCAGCTCCGACTCCGGCGTCAGCAGACCCGCTGCTCGCTCCAGTTGCGCCCGAGCCACTTGCCAATCCTGCAGCGCCGCCAGATATCCTGTCGTCGCATCGAGTTGCGCCGTCTGCGCACGCAACAGCTCCGTAACGGTCGTCAGTCCTGCTTCGTACCTGTTTTGCACAATCCGCAAACTCTCTTTGGCCTGCTCGGCCGCATCGCGCGCCGACGCCGCTCTCTGGGCTGCGGCATTCCCGTCCAGATACGCCTTGCGCACTTCCATCTGCACACCGGAACGGAACCACTCCACGTTATGTTTCGCCTTGTTTGCGTTCGCAGTGGCTTCTGCGACACGGGCCTTCTGGGCACCGCCCGTGAAAACGTTGAAGTCGAGCCTTGCACCGGCCGTCCAGTTCGTCCCTGAAGGGCCACCGAGCGTCATCGCGTCGCGCTCTGCACTTCCAAATAGGCCGATCTTTGGCCCGAATTCCGCTTTGGCCGCTTTTCTTTCCTCACTCATAGCGTTTTCCTGCAACTGCGCCGCCCTCAGTGCAGGCCTTTGCTCAAGAGCTATGTGAATCCATTCCTCAATGGTTTTTGCCGGCATCCCCGGCTCGGCCAAAGTTGCTGCGGGTTCCGCGGGTGTGTCGAGTGGCATTCCCATCTCCCGCGCCAGTTGCATCTCCGCCAGCGCCAGGTCGTTCCGTGCGCGGATTTGACGGTCCTTCATCTGCGACACAAAAACCTTCGCGCTCAGCAGGTCCGAATCCACCAACAGTCCCGCCTTGTGCATTGTTTCCATGCGCTGCGCACTCGATTCCGCTGTCTCCAGCGCTTCGTCCGCGGCCCTTGCGTTTTCCTTCAGGACCAACACTCCGTAGTAGGTCCTTACGATCTCCAGGATCAAATCTTGCCGCGCCTGTTCCGTCTCGAAATCCGCTGCGGTCACCAGGCGTTTCGCGCTGCGCTGGTGAAACTTGGTCTGCCCCGAATCGAACAGCCTCCACTGGCCATCGATGCGTGTCTGAAAGTTGTCCAGCGGAGTCGGTGTGTTCAGGCTGTTCAACGCAAAATCGGCAGTCGAAAACTGCCGCTGCGTCAACTTGGTTCCGAACACATATACGGGGTTATTTCCGCGCACGAAGTCCTGGTGAAAATCGAATCGCGGAAACCATGCTGCCTGCGCCTGCTTCAGCCTTGCCCTCGTCGCCTCGGCCTCGTCGACGTTCGTTTGAAACGCCGGATTCTGTTGCAGCGCCATACGCACCGCCTGTTCCAACGTGAGCGGTTGAGTCGCGGCCTTTTCTTGCGCATGCGCCAGTGACGCTAGTGCAAAAAACAGAATCACTGCGCTAACTTGCTTTCGGACCGAGATTGCACCCCATCCTTGATTCATCGCATGCCTCAAGCGGAGACCCGCTCCGGACTGGGCACTGACTGGAGCCAACTCGACGGTTCTTCGTGAATCTCGTACACCGTTTCAAGTGCCGCATTTTCTTTCAGCATCGCGCCAACGGAGCAGTACTTTTCTTCGGATAGCTGGATGGCCTGTTCCACTGCCGTCTTGTCCAGCCCAAATCCCGTCAGCACGTGCCGCAGACGGATCGCCGTGAACACCTGTGGTGGCCGCTCGGCCTGATCCGCTTCCACATGCACCTCATACGCGGTCACTTTTTGGTGGTGCTTCTGTCGCAGCATGGTGACCACATCGAAGGCGGTACAACCCGCTAGCGCGATGGCAACAAGTTCAATTGGTTTTGCGCCCGTCGCTCCAGCGGCGTCGTCCAGAACGATATGGTGGCCACTGCCGGTTTCCGCAATGAACTGCCTTTGCGATTTCAACGCCTGCGTAAGACTTACTTTTGCCGTGATCATTTCCAACTCCTCTTACCGGTGCTGCAATGGAACAAATGCAATCGCGGGATATTTGTTACAGGTAAAATCTCAGCAAGGGAGATGCGGGAGCGCAACGAAGCCAAGTCTCTTCTAAGTGCTGTGCTTGCATTTGGTTATAGCCGATCACCGAGGAAAGAGGCGTTGGTGTGCTATCGTGTGGGGCAATGCGAAAAGAGATCGAACAAGCTGTGGCGCTCCTGGAGAAGAATGATCCTCGGGCCCTCGAACAGGCTTTGGAGTTGCTGCAGGGAACAGTCTTCTCCTTCAGCATGAAGGTTTGCGGGCAGCGCGAAGACGCCGAGGACACCATGCAGGAAGTCCTCTTGAAAGCTCTCCCGTACCTCCCGAAATTTGAAAGCCCCCGAGCACTTCTCGTCTGGTTCTACAAAGTCGCCAAGAATCGCTGCTTGATGAGCCGCCGCAGGAGCAAATTTGCGCCCAAGCAAGCTATGTCCTTAGACGAGCTCATGCCCGATCGTCACGAACTTTCGCGGCTCGCCAAGGCAGGTCCCGTCAATCCGGAGACTCTGGCTATTCGCAGTCAGCAGGCCAGGCGCCTGCGCGAGGTAATTCAGGAACTGCCACCGCAGTACCGCATCATTCTCGTGTTGCGGGATATGGAAGGGCTTACTGACGAAGAAGCAGGAGACATCACGGGACTTCGCCCCGGAAACGTTCGCGTGCGTCTCCATCGAGCACGTCTCTTTGTCCGCCAAAAATTGGCCCGACTGAATCACCACCCCGGTGCTCCAAAGAAAGCCGCTCTCCGGCCTCGCCCGGCCACGGCAACCTCCGAAAAACGTCCCGCCTCCTGCAAAGCTCTCTTCGCCCAACTCTCCAACTACCTCGACGAGCAACTCGATGATTCGCTCTGCGAAAAGCTGCAGCAGCATCTCGATGGCTGCGAACCCTGCAAAGCCTTTCTTGCCAGCCTCGAATCCACCATCGAGCTACTTCGCCAAGCTCCGGCGGAGTCCTTTAACAAAGTGGCGGGAGCTAAACTTCGCCGTGAACTCCTCGCACAGATCCATGGTCTATCCTAGCGCACGGGTGGTCCGAGGATGGCACGCGCTCGGAAGATGTCCACCGCGGGAAGCGTCCAGATTAGGTGTCTCGCGCTGCATTCCCTTTGGTTGCCAGCAGTCCGCCGAACTTCCCTTTCCTACTTCTTCTTGTTCTTATTCTTACGATATTCTTTCCCCATGGCCATCATCCGGTCCATGGTCGGCTGCAGTTGCTGCGGATCGCGAACGCAATTCAAGAACATGGAAAGCCCTCCGGTTTCTGCCGGCATGCCTCCGACAAACCGGTAGTCCGCGGGCAACGGTGGTCCACCGGGCTGGCCTGCCGCGGGAACGACCTCGGGCAGTTGCACGGCATACATACTGCCACCAGCGAGAGCCTGGTGCGGATATTGCATGAGCCAAATACAGTTTCCTGAATCCAGCATGTAGTTGGCGGAGACTACAGCCCATTGACCGCCGTCGTGCGCGGCAGGTCGCTGGCAATCCCACAGCAGCGCCTGGGGAACGTAAGCGGCAGGCTCTGAAAATCCGTACTCATCGAGCAGCACCTGCTTCAGGCCGCGCTGGCGCACGAAACTCCCGACTTCGGGAAGAGCCTGGTTCCAGTCGAGGTTCGAGTCGTTGACCAAGGTGTAGCCCGGCCGTCCCATGCTGAGAATGTTCAGGTAAGGGAAATAGTTCGGGTAGGCGCGTATGGCCGTAACGATGGAAGCCAGCACGAGCGCAATTGTCAGCCAGTTCCCCATGCGTGCCGCTTGCGGGTTCGAGACCCGCAGCAGGTTCAGCATGCGCGGGAGGGGCGCGAGCAGCAAGACAATCAGAGCCAGCGCAACCGAGAAATGCCGGATGCTGATGTCCAGCCGGTTCAGCATGCAGGCCGCGACGAAAACCACCAGGGAAACCCAGACGCTACGCCACTCCAGGTCCTTGCCGGCAGGGGTCGCCGATTGCGCGCGTAATCGGCTCTTCACGAGCAAGGCCGCAGCGATGGCAAGCAGGAGAAGCAAAAGGAACGTCAACTGCGATTTCAAAAGGAAGAGCGCGGGAAAATAGAACCACACTCCGTGCGGGTAAGGATGGCCGAGGATGAAAGTGGGCCGGCTCGAAGCACTTAGGGCAAACCCGGCCAGGCCACGCAGGTAGATCCACACCGGCATGAGCAGTCGCCGCAGGGCCGGCGAAGCGGGAAAATGCGGGATGACCTGGAACGAATCTGTTGGTTCGTTCCAGGAGAGGACGAAATACACGATGTAAACGAACAATGCAGACCAGAGAGTTCCTGCTGCAATATTGCGCCACGCCCGCCGGCGCCAGCGGCGCAGTTCGGTCTTCTCAACCGGTTGCTCCGGCAAAGGCTTGAATCGCAAGCTCAGTGCAAAGCCAACAAAAACGAAGAACAACAGTCCCGACGAAAACTTAGAGAGCAAAGCCCCGGCCAGCGCCAAGCCAAACTTCACAACTGTTCCTCGCGTGGGAGAACGCCACATATTCGGCAGTTGCCAAACCGTCAGCACCGAGAACAGTGTGACTGCGATGTCAGTAATCACCAGCGGGCCATATGCGATAAAGGCCGGCATGGTCACGAACGCAGAGAGACACAGCAATCCTCCCCAGGGACTGCCCAGCCGCGAGCCATAAATATAAAGAGCGAGTCCGAGTAACAAGGTCATCAACAACATGGGCGCTCGCGCCCAAAGCACCGTCGAGTAAGGATCATTCCACCGCATGAGGAACCAGTGTCCGAAGACCCACTCCCCCAAATACTGGTAGAACATTTTGCTGCTAATCGTCCAGGAGATGTGGGAGTAGTCGGCATGCGCTCCTCGCAGAACCAGCGGCAACGCGGCCACCGCTTTCGCCAACGGAGGATGCTCTTCGTTCAATCGCATATCTAATTTCTGGAGGTAGCTCACCCCAGCGCCGATGTGCGCGATTTCATCGAAGGTCACGGATTCACGCCTCGCTGCCCCGCCCGCTAGCAGCGCCATCAGGGCAAGAAGCAGTACTGCGGCGAAGGTGAAGAAGAATCGTCCAGGTGTTTTCAATTGCGTTGACCTCGTGCGATGAAATGGAGAGACCTCGTCCATTCCCGTGCTTCTGGCTCTCAAAGCGAGCCTGACCTTATTGATGGTTACCCGGAAGCCTATACCGTGGATACGGCTGCAAGGCCAAAAAAGTTTCCACTGGTCGTGCTGTTTGGGGGGCCATCGACATGCAATCTGACGCGGGACAGCCGAAGCGGAACAAGACGGTTAAAGAGTCTAAGTGACGGGCTCGGGATGAAGTGCGCGTGCAGGGCGAGGAGTCTTGCGTTGCGGGGCGAATTTATGGAGCAGGTGATCGAGTTCCTCGGGATGTATGGGTTTGGCGAGGTAGCCATCCATGCCCGCGGCGAGGCAGCGCTCGCGGTCTCCTTTTATGGCATGCGCCGTCAGCGCGATGACGGGCAGGTGCGCTCCGGAGGAGTGTTCTATCTGGCGGAGTGCGGCGGTGGCTTCGAACCCGTCCATCTCCGGCATTTGCACATCCATCAACACGAGGTCAAAGCTTTCCTTCTCGATGGCCTCGAGCGCTTCGCGTCCGTTGGCCGCCAGGACGATGTGGTGCCCCCTCTTTTCGAGCAGCCGCACCGCCAAGCGCTGGTTCACCGCATTATCTTCGGCAAGCAACACGCGCAAAACGCTCGCCGGCTCGCGCGCGTCTTCCGGAGGGCGTGGCGCTATCGCGCGCCTCGCTTTCTCTGGTTCTCTGGCCACCAGCGCCTTGGCAATGGCCTCGCGCAGTTCCGCTTGCCGGATGGGCTTCATCAAGTACGCGGCCGCTCCCAATTCCAGGCAGCGCTGTGCATCGCCTGGGCGGCCTGTCGAAGTGAGCATGATGATGGTGGCCGCGGACAAGCTCGGATTCTCCTGAATTCGTTGGAGCAAAGTAAAGCCGTCCATCACCGGCATGTGCATGTCCGTCAGAACCAATTCGTAGGGTTGCCCGGCTTCCTGGGCAAGGGACAGTTCCACTAAGGCCTCTTCTCCGCCCTCCACCGAGACCGGGTTCATTCCCCAGCGCTGCAGCATTGCTGTCAGAATGCGCCGGTTCGTGCGGTTGTCGTCCACCACCAGGAACTTCATGCCGCGCACGATCTCCGGTGAAACGCCAGCCGCCTGGGTCGCTTTCGCATCGGCCTTGCCCAATCGTAGTGTGAAGTGGAACTGCGCGCCCTGGCCCATCTCGCTCTCCACCCAAATCTTTCCGCCCATCATTTCCACCAAACGCGTCGAGATGGTCAGTCCCAGGCCGGTGCCGCCGAACTTCCGGGTCGTGGTTGCGTCCGCCTGCGAAAATGGCTCGAAGATCAATTTCTGTTTCTCTGGAGGAATCCCGACCCCCGTGTCCGCGACCGTGAAGCGCAGCAGGCATTCCTTCCCTTCAAAGGTCTCGATCTGAACTCGCACGGCCACTTCTCCGCGTTCGGTAAACTTGATGGCGTTGCCCACAAGATTCAGCAGCACCTGGCGCAATCGGGTGGAATCCCCCCGCACCTGTTCCGGCACGTCGGGGGCCACGTCGCAAAGAAGCTCCAGCCCTTTTTCATCCGCCCGGACTGCGACCGTCTTCAGCGCCGACTCCAGAGAATCGCGCAGGTCGAAATCGCTCACCTCCAGATCGATCTTCCCTGCCTCAATCTTTGAGAAGTCGAGAATGTCGTTGATCACCGTGAGCAGCGTGTCCGCCGAAAGCTTCACCGTGTCGAGATACTCCTGCTGCTCGGGAGTCAGTTCCGTATCGAGCGCCAGGTCCGTCATGCCCACAATCCCGTTCAAAGGGGTACGAATCTCATGACTCATGTTCGCCAGAAACTCGCTCTTCGCCCGGTTCGCCGCTTCCGCCGCCTCCCGCGCCTTCTGCGGCCCCTCCACGCTCGTTACCGATCCCACAGGGCGCTGGCGGCGCAGTGCGGCCAACGCCTGACTCGCAGTCGAGGAGCCTGGACGCGGATAAACACGTCCCGAGCGTGGCCTTTCCGAAGGCTGCATGCTGACGTCTCCCCCCTGGCCTACAGCTTCGGCCCGCGCCACAAGCTGTCAAGTTACAGAACAAGTGCAAGCTAGGAGCCAGAATCGCTTCGGGGAAGCTTGGAACTTACTGATAGAAAGGACGTTGCCGTGACTCAGCAACCCCATTTTGCCACTATGCTGGATGTTGTTCCGTTGCGCCCAAGGTGTCACACCCTGAAACGCCAGTTTTTTCCTGCGTCAAGCCACCGTAGTCAGGTGGCGGGCGGCAGATCCTTTCGGATTGCTTTGCGGTTCAGGGGGCACGCACCTTGGAAATCACAAGGGTTCCGCACCCAAAGGCGCTCTTGGAAGTTAAGCCCGGATCACCCGTCCACTCAGGGATGCCCCTAACACATTGAGGATGCGCCATCCGCAAGCTTCTCTGTTGTCATTTGGAGCAACTGGGTAAAGTAAGTCCATTTCAGACAAGAAGAGTAGTCCTAAAATGGAGGTGTTTACCAAAGTTAGACTTCTCTCAGAATAGCCCAAGCGGCGATTCGGCCAGGCATTGATGAGAAAAAACCGCAGCCTCGGCATTCTCTTTCCCCCAACACTCTTCTTGGCTGGGACCTACCTCCTCTACGAATCGACTGGCCGCTCTGAGTGGTACACGGACATTTACCTTATGGCTGGTGCGACTATCTCGGCGGTCGGCCTGGTGACAGTGCGTTGGGCAATCCAGCGGCAGTTTTCTATCAGGCGGCTGCAGCAGCATGTCAGAAGACACCAGTAAATCGAGCCCGGAAAGAAATACGAAGGGAAAGGAGGAAAATTGAACTGCCCAGAAAACAACTGAAGGCGTGTTCCAGACAAATGATCGCGGCAGGATACGGTAAGAAGAATCGAAGTTTCGAGCGACTGAGCTATGGCCTATGAAGCAGACTGACACGCGAAACATCGAAGATTTCAGCGAGCCGGAGAACGAGACTCGCGAAATTGGGTCACGTCGTATTGAGCGGCGCGAATGGTGGCTGTGGTCGACAGCCATAGCGATCACCCTGCTACTGACATCTGGGATTGCTTCTTTTCTGCCCGTCCTCCTGCATTCCCACGATGACTGGGTGGCCGACCTCACCATGCGTCAAGCTGTGTGGGGATTGCTGGGCATGGTACTGCTGTTTGACCTATACACCATATACCAGCAACTGCAAATCCATCGAATACGTCGGCAGTTGGAAGCGAGAGAAAAGCTTTTCCGTCTGATTACCGAAAATGCCGCCGACATGATTGCGGTGGTGGACACGGAAGGCAAGCGAATCTACAACAGTCTCTCCTATCAGAAAGTCCTGGGGTATTCACCCGCCGAGCTTCAGCGATCATCGGCGTTTGAGCAAATTCACCCTGACGACCGCGAGCGGGTGGCAGCCGCTGGGGCGGAGGCCCGGCGTACTGGCGAGGGCAAAACTCTCGAGTACCGAATCCGACACAAGGACGGCACGTGGCGGGTCCTGGAATCCACGTCCAGTGTGATCCGCTCGGGCAAGGGCGAGCCCGCCATGCTGGTCATCGTCAATCGCGACGTCACGGGGCGCAAGCAAGCCGAGGATGCGCTCCGAGCTGAGCACGATCTGTTGCGCGCGTTGATTGATAATATGCCCGACCTCATTTACGTGAAGGATGCTGGGAGCGGGTTCGTTTTGGCAAACCGCGCACTCGCCCAGCTTATGGGAGCGAAGAACCCCGAGGATTTGCTCGGGAAAACGGATTTCGACTATTTTCCGAAAGAACTGGCAACGGCCTACTATTCCGATGAACAGGCCATCCTCCAAACCGGACTGCCGCTGCTTAATCAGGAGGAGCGGTCGGTGGACGCCGAAGGAAACGCGAAGTGGCTCTCGACATCGAAGGTTCCCTTGCGCGATCGGCAAGGCGAGGTGCTCGGGATTATCGGAATCGGCCGCGACATCACTGTGGGAAGGCAAGCGGAACAAGCATTACGGCAGTCGGAAACGAGTTTCCGTTCCGTGGTTGAGGGCGCGCCCTACGGGATTTTTCGCGCCAGTGTGGACGGCCGCTTCCTGCGAGTCAATTCGGCACTGCAAGAAATGTTGGGCTACCGGTCCTCCACGGACCTGCTGGATGCCAACCTTGGGGACCATGTTTTCCGGAATCGCGCTGATTTTCATCATTTGGTTGAGTTATTGGGCAGCGTGGACGAATTTAAGGACGTGGAGATGGAGTGGAAACGCAAGGATGATTCCCCCATCACTGTGCTGTGCAGCGGCCGGAGAGCGGAAGGTGGGGATGAGAATTCTACCTATAACGAGGTCTTTGTCGAAGACATCACGGAGAGACGAGTTCTCGAGCGTCAACTCCGGATGGCGGCAAAAATGGAGGCTGTGGGGCGTCTCTCGGGTGGGATTGCGCACGATTTCAATAATCTGCTCGGAGTGATTATCGGTTACAGCCAGATGCTCGCGCGGAAAATGGAACGCGATAACCCATTGCACGAATACATCGAGGAGATCGAGAAAGCGGGACAGCGCGCGACGTCGCTCACGCGTCAATTGCTCGCGTTTAGCCGGCAACAGATTCTAACCCCGAAAGTCCTGAACTTGAATGAACTGGTTTCCGACATGGTGAAAATGCTACCCCGATTGATTGGTGAGGACATCGCCATAAGCACGAAGCTCGAACCCGCGATTGGGAATGTGAAGGCCGACCAAGGACAAATAGAGCAGGTGGTGATGAACCTGGCGGTCAACGCCCGGGATGCTATGCCCAGCGGCGGCAGGCTGACCATCGGGACAGCGGATGTCGTAATGGATGAAATGTATGCGCGGCAGCACCCGGGGGCAAAACCGGGGAAGTACGTAATACTGTCGGTCGCGGATTCGGGCGTTGGAATGAACAGCGAGACCCTGCTGCATATCTTCGAGCCATTTTTCACTACGAAGGAAGTCGGCAAGGGGACGGGATTAGGGCTTGCGACAGTTTACGGCATCATGAAGCAAAGCGGTGGTTATATCTGGGTGGACAGCGAACTGGGTAAGGGTTCTTGTTTCCAAATCTTTCTTCCCCGCGTGGAGGAGACGGTTACGCACGTCGCGGAGCAGACCTCGCCCTCGCCCAACTCGCAGGGAAGCGAGACGATACTCGTGGCGGAAGATGCGGAGCCCTTGAGAAAGTTGGCACGGACCTTTTTGGAAGAGCGTGGTTTTCAAGTTCTTACGGCTTCCAGCGGAGAAGAAGCTCTCAAGGTTGCAGCGGAGTTCTCTGGAAAGATTCATTTGCTCCTGACAGACGTCGTGATGCCCGGGATGAACGGAAGGGTCCTGGCCGAACAATTGCTTCCGAAGCGGCCTGGAATGAAAGTTCTTTACATGTCGGGCTATACGGACAGTTTTATTGCTGGTCACGGAGTTCTTGAAGAGGGAACCCATTTACTCCATAAGCCGTTCACAGAAGAGGTTCTGATCTCAAAAGTTTGTGAAGTTCTGAAATCGGTTCGCGCGATTGCAGGAATGAAAGCGCCGCTGGTGGCGGAATTGCCGCGGCAGAAAGTTTGAGTAAAACTCAGTATGGCGAAACTTTTGGTTGTCGATGACGAAGAATCAGTACGACGATTGATTCGACTTAATCTGATGGACTCCTATGAAATCGTTGACACGGGAGAGCCGGAACAGGCTCTGGCCCTCGCATTGGAGCACAAGCCAGACGCAATCCTGCTGGACCTGCGCATGCCAAGATACTCCGGGTTCGAACTGTTGCAAACCTTTACATCGTTCAGCGCCACCCAGTTGATTCCTGTATTTGTGATTAGCGGCGAAGCCGGATCCAAGACCAAGGAGTTTTGTCGCGAGTTGGGCGTTGTTGGCTACTTTGAGAAGCCAGTGGACTTTGACGCTTTGCGCCAATCATTGGAGACATTTTTAAAGAATGGCCGGAAAGAGCGCAGGAGTGAACCCCGAGTCCGTCTTCGGGTGCCGTTGAAGCTCTCGGGGACGGATGAGAACGCAGAGGCGTTTTCGGCTCTAACAACTACCGAAAACATGAGCCGCAGCAGTTTCTTGTGTTCCTGTAGCGTCGCACTCGCTCCAAATTCGACGGTGAGTGTTCGCCTTGTGGGCTCAGGCGAACAATTGGTCGGCAAGGCAAGGGTCGTCCGCGCGGAACGCGACGAGACCTCGTATCCGCGCTACGCATTCCGCTTTGTCGAAAAGACGGGGCAATGGCTACTGGAATGAGTGCGTCCATGATGGAATGCAATCGCATCCCTCTCAGGGACTCGGCGAGTGGCCCGGATTGCTGCCTCTTTCTTCTTGAACAATCTTCATAGAGCGGAGCTACAAACTCTTCGACCCGCTCGCATCAAATAAACACGGAGGGTGCCCCAGGTTCGGCATTTGAACCTGGGTCTTGGGGTCCCCTTTTCTCCCTACTCTCCAACGTCCATGCGGACCAACCCCGGCTCGCCCTTGGCGTAAAAGGACCAACTGCTCCATGGCCATTCCTTGGGATGCTTCACCAATCTTCGCGTCCCAGGATTCGCGTGCATGTAGTTCAACTTCTCTGTCTTCTTGCCCTTCGTGTATACGTTAAAATCATAAAACCTCGGCTGCCAGAATGCCCGCGGCGGTCCCCCCTCTTCCTGGAACGGCAACTGTAACTGCCCCACGCCGGCGAATTTTCTCCGCTTGCGCATCTTCCGCGACACCCGCAGTTTTAATTTCTGCAACACGGTTGATGGCGTTCCGCGTTTCGGTTCGCTCATCAACAGATGCACGTGCTCCGGCATGACCACATACCCGAGCAGACGAAACTCCGTCTCGTCGCGGACTCTTCCCAACTCTTGCACGAAGATGTCGCGCGCACGCACTGTCTTCAACAATGGCAGACGCCGATAACAACTGAAGGTAATGAAGTGCAAATGACCTTTGCCGTAGTAGCGCTTCAGCCCAGCCGGCATCGCAAACCCCAAAGCGAGAAATGCCACCCCAAGACCCAGGTTCCCACACCGAACCTGGGGCACCCTCCGCGCCTCTCTACTTCCGCGGGAATTGTTGAAGTGATATCCTTCCTTGTGCCCCATGTCAACCGATTCCACCGCGTTCAACCCGGGCCACCCGCCTGAGGCATGACCTGGACCGTTGCGAACCAGAGTGTCGTGGCCGTTCCTGACGGCGGGTGGGGCACCCTTCGCAAGGTGGCAAGACGTGGGTGCCGCACCCTTTGGGTTTGGCTTATGAAGGGTGCGGTTTTTGGCTCTACGGCCGCACTCCCGGAATCTGCAAATCGATGCGGTACACACTGCTGCTCGCCGTGATGAAGAGCGACTTGCCATCGCTGCCGCCCCAGTTCAGGTTCGCAACGACCTCAGGGGTGAGTATCGTGGCGATGTGTTTGCCTCCCGAAGAGAAAATCCACACGCCCCCGGGGCCCGCGCCGTACAAATTCCCCGCTTGATCGACTTTGATCCCGTCGGGACTTCCTTTGCGAGGATCGGATGTGGCATCGAAGAAAACCTCTCCCTCTGCCAGCGTGCCATCCGTTTTCACCCGGTAGCGCATCCAGGTCTTCTGCGGCTCGGAATTGCTGACGTAGAGAAATTGCTCATCCGGCGAAAAGGCGATGCCATTGGGCCGCGGCAGATCCTTTATCAGAAGCTGCAAATTTTCCCGCTTCGGCGGTGCGCCGGGTCCTTGTTCCAGGGCCCCCGCAAGGCGATAGACACCATTGATCGTCAATTCCTTTGCCGGATCAGTGTCTTTTTGCGTGGGCAGACCGTAGGGCGGATCCGTGAAGTACAGCGAGCCATCCGATTTGTAAACGAGGTCGTTAGGACTGTTCAGGCGTTTGCCCTCGAAGGTGTCCGCCAAAATGGTGGTGTGTGATGGATCGCTGAGCGATTCGATCCGGTAGACGTCGCGCTGCCCATGCCCGGCGACGGTCAGGCGCCCGCGCGCATCCAGTGTCATCCCGTTCGATCCCGGTTCGTGGCCGCCGAACGTTGCGGTTCCCTTAAAACCACTGGGTTGCAGAAGGATGCTCGCGGCGGCTCCGGGCTGCCATTTGCGGATGCTATTGCTGGGAATATCGGCAAAGAGCAGATAGCCCTCGTGAATCCAGATGGGGCCTTCTGTCCAGGTGTATCCGCTGGCCAGCTTGTGCAGAATGGCGCCGTCCGGAATGATCTCGTTGGCGGCCGGGTGCAGCCGCTCGACTTTCGCGGGACTCTGCTGAGAGGCGAAGGAAGTCGAGTTCCCATAGTGCAACATCGCCACGCCGAATCCAACGGCCACCACGGAAAGGAAAACGGCTAATTTTGTGTGAGCCAAGGAATCTCTCCCCTCTTTACGCTTGTGCGAGGCGCACTGCCTCGCACTCAAACGTTCTTAACACAGTTTTAGGGGGGCAAACAAAAGATTCGCTTCAGCCGGTGGCAATCTCGTCCAGCAATTCCCCGCCGGCAGCGCGCAGTTGGATCCGCAGGGCCAGTTGGCCGTTCGCGTGTGTCGAACAACTCAGACACGGATCATAGGCCCGCACCACCGCGGAGACGCGGTTCAGCATGCCTTCATGGAGTTTTGTGCCGTCAATGAAATGCTCGCTCACCTGCTGGATGCTGCGGCCGATCGCCAAGTTGTTGTGGCCCGTGGCAACGATCAGGTTGGCCCAAACGATGGCGCCTTCCTCATTGACCTTATAGTGGTGAATCAGCACACCGCGCGGAGCTTCCACCATGCCCACGCCTTCGAGCGAATTCACGCCGGCGGTGGCTCGAACATGCTTGTCCAGAATTTGCGGGCTGTTGAGCAGCATCTCGATTTTTTCAAGTGCGCAGACGATCTCAATGAGCCGCGCGTAGTGATTCAGGAATGCGCTATGCGCGGGGGCGCCAAAGCGCTGGTGAAATTCCTGGAATTCCGCGTCCGCTTTGGGAAAGCCGCACTGTTGGGCTACATTCAATCGCGCCAAGGGACCGACGCGGTACACGCCATCGGGAAATCCCTGCGGCTTGAAATAGGGCGCTTTCAGATACGATTCACGAAGGCTGGCCTCGCCGATCCAGTTGGCGTAGTCCTCGGCGGGAATGTGGTCGGCCGCGATTTCGCCGTCGGCCTTCTGGAAGCGCAAGCCGCCCTCGTAGAACTGCACGTTCCCTGGTGTATCCACAAGCCCGGCATACATCGTGGGCGCGGAACCGAAATACTCGATCTCCTCTTTATAGGAATCCAGCGCGCCCTTAAAGAAAGCGATGGTACGCTCGGCAATCGCTTTGGCGGCAGGCAGGTCGGCAAGGATGCGGTCGCGAGCGTGAGCGGAGAACGGCGAGCCCACGCCTCCCGGAACAATCCAGGATGAATGCACGCGCTCTTGCCCGAGGCTCTCAATGATTTGCAAACCGAATTTCCGGAGTTCAATGCCGTCACGGGCAAGTTCCGGGTGCGCAGCGATCACCCCCAGCACATTGCGGGTGGCGATATCGGAATCCATGCCCAGAAGAAAATCCGGCGATGAAAGATAGAAGAAGCTGAGCGCATGGGATTGCACCATTTGCGCGCAGTGAATGAGTTCCCTGAGCTGTCTGGCCGTCGGAGGAATCCGCACAGCCATGATCGCGTCGCATGCCTTGGAAGACGCCAGCAGGTGGCTGATCGGGCAAATACCGCAAATCCGGGCCGTGATCCCCGGCATTTCGTAATAGGGGCGCCCCTCGGTGAACTTTTCGAAACCGCGAATTTGCGTCACGTGGAATTCGGTTCCCGTCACGCGGCCGTTATCATCCAGATGAATCGTAATCTTGGCGTGCCCTTCGATGCGGGTCACCGGGTCAATCGTGATGCGCTTCATCGGAAGCTCCTTATCCAAACTTTACCGCCAGGGTTCCTTCACGCTTTTTGCCGTCCAGAAGTTCCGCGATCACGCTGGAAATCGCTTTTGCGGGAGGCGGGCAACCCGGCAGGCACATGTCCACCTTCACGAATTCACGCAGCGGGCGAGCCTGCTTCAGCAGCGCGGGCACGCCATCCGTCGGTATGATTTTGTTTGCTTGCACGCCTTCGACGTACACCTGATGCAGCAGCTTTTGCACGGGGATGGAATTGCGCATCGCCGGGACATTACCGGTGACCGCGCAATCCCCCAAAGAAATGAGCAGCCGTGTGCGCTGGCGAATCTTCTTGAGTTTGTTGAGGTCGTCCTGCGAACTGACCGCGCCTTCGACCAAAGTAACGTCCACGTCCTCGGGGAATTCCTGCGCGTCCACCAGCGGCCCGTAGACCAGTTCGATCTTCTGCGCCAGCGAGATGATAGCGGCGTCCATGTCCAGCAACGACATGTGGCAACCCGAGCAGCCGTCCAGCCAGACCGTCGCCACTTTGACTTTCTTCATGCCTGGACTCCTCTCCTGCGAACCAGCGAGCTGATATTGTCGTTTTTCTTGACCATCTCTTCGACGGCCCAGCCCTTTTCCGCCAGCGCTCCTGTCGGGCACGCTTGCACGCACTTGCCGCAGCTCGTGCACCCTTTCGCGTCGCCCCACTTCTGGTTGAGATCGCCGACAATCCGGGAATGAATGCCGCGCGAAGTCACTTCCCAGACGTGCGCGCCTTCCAGCTCCGCGCAAACGCGCACGCATCGTGTGCACAAAATGCAGCGGTTCTGGTCAAGAACGTAACGCGGATGAGACAAATCGACGGCCAGCTTCGGGTAGTTGTAAGCAAAGCGCACCGTGCTGATGCCCATTTCCGTGGCCATGGCCTGCAACTCGCAATGGCCATTCGAAACGCACGCCGAACACACGTGATTGCGCTCGACGAAAAGCAGTTCCAGCGAAACTCGCCTGTATTGCGTGAGTTTGGGCGACACCGTGGTGACCGACATCCCGTCCTGCACCGGAGTTGTGCAGGCCGGGAATAGCCGGTCGGTTCCGGAGATTTCCACGATGCAAAGCCGGCAAGCGCCAACCGGCGTGAGCCCTTCCAGGTCGCAGAGCGTCGGGATGCGTTTGCCGTTGGCTCGCGCGGCCTGCAGGATGGTCTGGCCTTCCACGGCGCTGATTAATTCGCCATCGATTCGCACGGAAAGTTTTTTCTGCGGCAAGGCGTCGCTCCTTTATCTAGCTCACGTTGGCAACTTTGACGTCGCAACGCAGGCACCGGCATGTTTCATCCAGCGTCTCTTCATGGCTCAGGCCCATGACCACCTCGGCGTTGGAACGGACCCGCACGACCGGAGCCAGCATCTGGCCGTTGTTGCGGTGATTGGGACTGGGAACCTCTGGAGGATCTTGTCCGAATTCAAAATCCGGCAAGATCTCGCCCCAGCGGTCGGACTCCATGAGTTTCATGTCAATGTTGCGTGCTGCTTGCTTGCCATAGGCCATGGCGTTCGAAACGTTCGAGGCGCCGGTGATCACGTCACCTCCGGCATAAAACCCTGAGCGGCTGGATTCCAGCGAGAAGCGGTCCACGTCAATCGTGCCGCTCGGCTTCAGACTCAATCCCGAAGCGCGCGCGAAGTCGAAGTCCACGCTTTCGCCGATGGCAAAAATCACGGAATCGCACTCGTAACGGCGAATTTCGTCGGAGGCTACAGGTTTGCGCCGCCCGGAAGCGTCGTACTCGCCAAGGGTGGTCTTCACGATCTCAAGGGCTTTCACATTCCCGGCCTTGTCGCCAATCACGCGGTGCGGCGCGGCCAGGAACACGAACTGCGCTCCCTCATCCTTCGCGGCCTGTGTTTCTTCCTCGATGGCCGGCATGTCCTTATGTTCGCGCCGGTAGAAGACGGTAACTTCCGCGCCGCGGCGCAATGCCGTGCGCGCCGAATCGATGGCAGCGTTTCCACCGCCGATGATGGCCACGTTTTTCCCGATGGGCACTCTCTCGCCTTTCGACACGGCTTCCAGGAAGAGCAGCGCGGGATAGACACCCTTCAACTCCGTGCCCGGCTGATAGACCCAGGATTCTCTCCAGGTCCCGATGGAGATGAACACGGAATCGAAACGGTCGGCCAATTCATTCAGAGGCACATCGAAACCAACACGCGTATTGAAGATGAATTTCACGCCGAGGCGCTCGATCAGTTCGATTTCACGCCGCAACGCCGCTTTCGGCAGGCGGTACTCTGGAAGCGCGAAGCGCAACATCCCGCCGGCTTCCGACTTGCTGTCATACACGGTGACCTCATGACCAAGCATCGCCAAGTAGAACGCCGCCGTCAGCCCCGCCGGGCCCGCGCCGCTAATCGCGATCTTCCGCCCGGTGGGCTCCAGTTTGCGCGATAACACGCGTTTCAGGACTTCTTCATAACGGTCCGAGAAGAAAACCGAGTCCGCGATGAAGCGATGCACTTCGCGCATGTTCACTGGTTCGTCCAACGTCTGGCGCCGGCAGCGGCTGTCGCACGGATGCTGGCACACCCTGCCTGTCGAAGCCGGCAGAGGATTCTCCATGATGACCGACACAAACGCGTCATCCAGCCGATTTTCTTTGTACAGTTGCAGGAACCGCGGAATGTTCATGTGCAGCGGGCAACTGTTCTCGCAGGGAGAGAGCGCTAGTTCTTCACACACGCCAGCCTGGCAGCGCCGCGCAACAATGTGGTCCTCGAATTCATGATGGAAATGACGCAGGGTGGTAAGCACGGGATTTGGCGCGGTTTGCCCTAGCCCGCAAAGCGAACATTCCCGGATATAGCGGCTCAATTCGTCCAAGAGCCCCAGGTGATGCACGGTACCGGCGCCTTCGGTTATACGGCTCAGGATGCGCAGCGATTTGTTCAGTCCAACGCGGCACGGCAAGCATTTACCGCAGGATTCGGAATGCGTGAACTCGATGAAGTAACGCGCCACATCCACCATGCAGTTGTCATCATCCATCACCACCATGCCGCCGGAACCCATGATCGAGCCGAGTTGCGCCAGGCTTTCGTAGTCCACGGGCGTATCGAACATTTCCGGTGGGATGCAGCCACCGGATGGCCCGCCGGTCTGCACGGCTTTGATTTGGTGGCCGTTCACGCCGCCTTCGCCGATGTCGTAGATGAATGTTCTCAGCGGTGTGCCCAGCGGCATCTCCACCAGGCCGGTGCTGCTGATTTTTCCGACCAGCGAAAACACCTTCGTGCCGGAACTCTTCGGACTGCCGGTTTCCGTGAACCATGCGGGACCCAAGGTCACGATGGGGGAGATGTTGTACCAGGTCTCCACATTATTAATGTTGGTGGGCTTGCCCCAGAGCCCCTTGTGCGCCGGGAAGGGAGGCCGTGGCCGCGGCCGCCCCGCACAGCCTTCGAGCGAAGCGATCAGCGCCGTTTCTTCGCCGCAAACAAAGGCGCCCGCGCCCTCCACGAGTTCGATGTTGAACTTGAACCCACGGCCAAGGATGTTGTCGCCCAGAACGCCGTGTTCCCGCGCCTGCTCGATCGCGCGGTTCAACCGGTGGACGGCCAGGGGATACTCCGCGCGAATATAGATGATGCCTTCCGTCGCGCCCATCACGTATCCGCCGATGATCATGCCTTCGATCAGGGAGTGCGGATCGCTTTCGATCTCATTGCGATTCATGTACGCGCCGGGATCGCCCTCGTCGGCGTTGCAGATGATGTACTTCTGGTCGGACTTGGCCTTGGCCATGAATTCCCACTTATTCCCCGTGAGATATCCCGCGCCGCCGCGTCCACGCAGCTTTGAAGCTTTGATCTGTTCGAGGATGTTCTCCGGGCGGCCATCGATCAGGACCTTGTACAAGGCCTGATAGCCACCGACGGCGATGTATTCTTCGATGTCATCGGGATTGATGAACCCGCAATTCCGCAGAACGATTTTCTTTTGTCCCTTGAAGAAGGGCACGTCGTTCCAAAGGGGAATCTCCGGGTAGCCGCGGCCATATTTCAACTTCGCGGTAATGTGATCCCACTCCTCGACCTTGCAGTACGCCAGGTCGTTCGTGATGTTTCCGCGGGAAAGCTCATGCAGGATGCGCACGGCGTCATTCGACTGCACACGGTGCAGAATGATTAGCGGAAGCCCCGGCAGGCGGATATTTACAAGCGGTTCCTGAAAACAAGCGCCGAAACACCCGACGCTCGCCAGAACCACGTTCATCCCGCTCCGGTCAATGGTCTCGGCGAAGGCGCGGTAAAGACCTTCGGCGCCATTCCCCCGGCCGCACGTACCCATGCCAACGGCGATGCGCGGCACCTGCGGCACCAGTTTTGCCATTCCTGATTCGCGAACAGCAGTAAATGCTCCAATATCCTGAATTCGCGGCATCACTCACTCCCCCGCTCGATCGTCTGGATTTCACGCTGCAATGTGCGCTCATTCGCGTGGCCGCAAATGTGGTGATTCACTTCCACGACCGGCGCCAGCGCACACTGCCCAAAACACGCCACGGTGCGCACCGTGAATTTCTGGTCGGGCGTTGTCTGCAGGATCTTGTCGGCACCGCCGCCGTCGCTTTCATCTTCGAGCGTCAAGCCCAGTTCCAAGCGCAGGCTCTCGAGGAGATTGCGCGAGCCGCGCGTGTGGCACGCCGTGCCGCGACAAATGCAGATGGTGTTGTCGCCCTGTGGCTGGAGGTTGAACAAGGCGTAGAAGGTGGCAACACTATAGACGCGGGAGAGCGGCGTCTGCGTTTTCAACGCAATATACTCCAGCGTCTCCATGGGAAGGTATTTGTGCGGGTGGTGCTCCTGAACGGCTTCCAGGATACCCAGCAGTGCGCCGGGGCGCTCATCCTTGCTCACGATCACCTGATCAATGAAAGCGCGTTCCCCCGCGTCGAGAAGTTCCTTGGCCATTTCGTGCATAACACTCCTTTCGCAGGTACTTGCGCACCCTCCAGAGCCTGGTGTGCCGCGTCATCAACCGGTGCAGTCTTCCAGCGCTGCCGCGTCCCTTTCCGCCAGAGAGGAACGCGCGGGTGTTGTTCACACCCACTTCCGCCATCGATGCTGAACTACGAGGAGCGGGCGAAGCTGGACGAGGTGCTGCTCGCTGCGAGATTGGGCGCGCCGTGCGGTCTAGGCCCTGGCAGGAACCTGGCCCGTTTTGCGGGGAACCACCGGTCGTCGCCCCATCCTTATCTTACATACCCAAGACCTCGATACTCCCTGGGCCAGCGTTCTCCGCTCTTGCACACGCACTCTTAACGGAGGACTTTGTCCTCATTCGCATCAATACCACACGCCTACATTCTGGATGCTAGGCGTCTGGAAGGGGCGAAACCGTGATGCGAGTCACGGCGGAGGGTGACTCCCGACAGCTAACGGAGTTTCTATCCGCGCAAACACTGTAGGCTCTTTGGCCACATTCCCAGCGGATGGCTCTCTTTTGTGGCCAATGAATCGCCTCTGCCCCGTTTTCGCGCCAAATCCGCTGGTGGCAAAACGGCCCGTTTCGACCACGTCACGTTTGCCAGTGACGGATATCACAGACCTATGTGTTCCGGGTTTGACAGATTGGTGAAGTCTCCCACCGAAAGGACACCATCTATGTCCACCGCCACCCGCCACAAGCTGGAAATGCTCCGCACCCTCCCCTCCGATGCCGCCCGCCAGATCCAATGGAGCTTTGCCGACCGCTACGACCTCCAAATGCTGGTCCAGTCTGTTCGGGCTGTAGCCCGTGGTCCGGTTGCTCGCTTGGTAGCGCAAGGTGGCCGTAATACCCACGAGTGGACCCCTGGCAAAGCGGAGATGTTGGAAGCTTTTGACCACTCGGGCATCACCGCGGTCTTTATGGATCTCGAACAAGGTGGATTCATTGCGGGACCCCGGAACCTCGCGTTGGCGCTTGTGGCCTTTGAGTTAGCTTGGGTGGACGGAGGCGCTGCCACCGCCAGCCTCGCCGGATGTCTTGCTTTGGCACCGATTCACGAACGCGGCACCCCAGAGCAGCAGGATCGTTACATGAAACTTGCGGCTCCCCCACAACCCGGCGAGGATCGCAAGCCGTGGCGCGGCGCGTTCTGCCTGACCGAGCCGATTCCCTATGTCGGCGTAGACACCGGCATGCTTGACGGCAAGATCCGTATCGTCGAATGGAAGCCTGGGGAAGAGCCCATCCTCCAAGTGGAGAAGCGCGGTCGTTTCATCACCAACATTGGATTCGCGAACTTTGTGACCGCCGCCGTTGACTCTGGCGATGACCGAATCAAGGGAAGCTGCATGGTCATCCTGGAAGAGGGTGACCCGGGCATCTTCGATCGTGGCACGGCCACCAAGAAAATGGTTCACCAGCTTTCCTCTACGGGGGATCCGATCTTCAATTTGCGCGTTCCGGCCAGCCGTATTGTGGGGGGATACGATATTAAGAACGGCGTCCTGGTACCGCGCTACAGCCACAGCGAAGTCATTGAAGCGGTGTTCCGGCGCACTCGGGTAACCGTGGGTGTGATGACCGCCGCTAAGTTGCTTTCCGCTGTGGAACCTGTGATCCGGTATCAACGCGGCAGATTCCGCGGCGCCGCCACGGCCACCCCTGGCTCGGTACGCTACGAGATGGGTCTGCAGGCACGCGAAGATGCCCTCCACCGACTGGTGGATGTATGGGCCACGGGGGAGGCGAGTGCTTCGCTGGCATTTGCGGCCGCGCGAGCATTTGACGAATTGGACCCACTCGAGCGGGAAGCCGACCGCATCATCGCGGAGCGCGGTGTGAGCGGCACGCGCGCAAAAGCGAAGTTCTTGCGCCAGGTTTCCGATGAAGCCGCGTCGCTTCTGCGGCTCATGCCGGGCGATCAACGCAAGGAGAAGTTGCAATCGGATACGTTGATGCGCTTTGTGACGCTTGATTCTCTTGCGGACATACTCTGCCCTGCCGCGAAGTTGTGGAACACAGGCTGGGGTGCGCAGATGATGCGCGAAGCCGTGAGCCTGATGGGCGGCTACGGCATCACGGAAGACTGCCCCGGCTTCCTGGGCAACAAGTGGATGGACGCGCAGCTCGAAGCCACCTACGAGGGACCCGAGGCGGTGCAGCGGCGCCAGCTATCCGTGACCATGACGAACCCGGTCTTTCTGGCGCAGTTCCGCAACTGGATCAGGGAAATGCGCGGCATCGCTTCGGAGCGTCCCGGCACGGGCGCATGCACTTTGGCAACGGCGATGACCATGTGGCTGTGGACGCTCGAACGCCTGCAGCACTCCACTGACAGCGATGGCGGCAAGCTGTATCAGAGCGCACGGCAGGGCGTCACCTTCCCGCTGGCCGACGCGCTCTGCTGGCTTCTGGCGGCGCGTTGCCAGGTCCTCGATGTGCTGGAACTGGATCGCCGCGGCGCACAGGACAGTTCGGTGGCCGAGGGCCTCTCCGGGTTGGTCAATTTCCTGAGCGATCTTTGCCACGTGCAGACCGCGCGCGCGGGAGGCGAAGCGGCCCGCATTTGCGCGGAACTCGTCTTTGGCTACAACCGGCACCCGGCTTGGGATGAAGAAGGCTACCGGGGCTGCTACCAGCAGGACGAACTCGACGCCCTCGAAGGATTCGTTCCCGGGATCGCCGCTTGTGCTACCGATGTGATTGCAGGCGACGGCTCACACCCAAGCAAGGCCGGCCCTTGCGCGAAGTGCAACGGCGCGGAGCAGTTCCTGACGCTGCACAGCAAGCTGGCCACGTGCCTGACCGGTTCGCGATTGGCAAAGGACCGCGCCGCCGAAGCCGTATCGAAGCTCATGATTCCGGAAGTGTTGGACTACCCCGCATGACCCCGGTCGGACCCGCGCCGCCTGCCGCCATCGACCGGCAGCAGATGGATGTCGATATCGCTTGTGTCGGCTTCGGTCCGGCTATGGGCGGTTTCCTCACCACACTCTCGCGCAGCTTGCTGAACCCGGACGGTTCTCCGCGGCTGGAGAGCAGTTGCCTGCCCGGGACGCCGCTCCAGGTGATTTGCTACGAGCGCGCTGACGGCTTGGGGTTTGGCGTTTCGGGAGCGGTCACGCGGGGGCGTGGCATCCGCCGCAGCTTCCCCGAGCTTGACCTTGCGCAAATCCCCATGGCCACTCCGGTCAAGCAAGAGAAGCTGGTCTATCTTCTCGATCCCACCGGCGCCAGCAAGCGCTCCTTCGCGCTGCGCGCTGCCGACAAACTGATTCGCACGTTTGGCTCTTTTATCGGATGTCGTGAAGACGCTCTCGAACTCCCCTTCATCCCGAGTTTCATGCAAAAGCACGACGGCTTCGTGATGTCCCTCGGCCAGTTCAATCAATGGGTGGCCGAGCATCTCACTTCTTCGGGCTTGCTGCAGATCTGGCCTGGCACGCCCGTGAGCGCACCGTTAATCGAAGACCGCGCCGTGAAGGGGATACGTCTTGCGGATCAGGGCACCGCTCTGGACGGCACACCGCAAGATGGTTTTCTGCCCGGAATGGACATCCGCGCGGCGCTGACCGTGGTGGGCGATGGACCGGTGGGCGCTGTCGGCCGCGGGATCGATGCGCATTTCGGCTTGCCGGCGGGGCACGAGCATTCCGAATGGGCGCTGGGCATGAAGATGGTGATCGAGCTTCGGGAAGATTCCGGGCTAGAGGCAGGAACGGTTCTGCACACGTTCGGCTTCCCGGAGCCGGAGATTTTCGGCTTCCTCTACGTCCATCCGGACCGTCTGGCTTCCGTGGGCATCTTCATTCCTTCGTGGTTCCGCAGCCCCGTGCGCACGGCCTATCGCTATCTGCAGCACTTCGTTCTTCATCCTTATCTGTGGCGCCATTTGCAGGGCGGAACGCTGAAATCGTGGGGCGCGAAGTCGCTGCAGGAATCGGGGCGCCGCGGCGAGCCTTTCCTTGTGGGAAACGGCTACGCGCGAATCGGCGAAGGCTCCGGGAGCACCAATGTTCTCTCCGGCTCCGGCGTGGATGAAGCCTGGACCACGGGCGCGCAACTCGCCGAAGCTGTCGTCGAGCTCCTCGAGAAGAAACTGCCGTTCACGCGACAAAATCTGGAAGACACCTACGTGCGTCGCCGCCGCGCCAGTTGGGTGGACCGCGAATCCCGGGTTGCTGCCGATTCTCGCAACGGGTTCCCGCATGGATTACTCAGCGGCCTTTTCGGAATGGCGCTCGCAGGCTTCACCGGCGGCCGCGTGGTTATTCCTCCGCCGTCTTCGCGACAAAAAGGCGCGTCCCTGGAGGAGCGCTGCGGTGCGCGCATCCCTCCGGCTGAATTACAAAAATTGAAGGACGAAGCGGCCGAGCGCAGCCTGCCGTTGCACGACCAGATCATGAATCGTTGCGGCTGGCCGGAAATTCCGTTCGACGGGAAACTGCTCATCTCTCAACAAGACGCCTTGCTGACCGGCGGCAGCGTGCAAGCGCCGCCAGGCTACGCCAATCATGTGGCGTTCCTTCGCCCGGATGTCTGCCGCAACTGCGAGCCGAAACTTTGCGTGGAAATGTGTTCCGGCCAGGCGATTTCCCGTGGCGAGAGCGGCGTGCCCCAGTTTGACCGGGAAAAGTGCATTTTCTGCGGCGCTTGCTTGTGGAATTGCCGCGCCGATGAAGCCGGCGAACCCGCTAACATAGATTTCCGCGCCGGCGCCGGCGGTTTGCATTCCGCTTTGAATTGAGTTTCAGAACGAGAATTCGCGTACGGGGGAATTCACCAGCATGAGTAATGGATACCATATCGTTGTTTGCGGCAGCGTCGTGCCCGATCCGCTGCAAACTCTCGAACCCATCGAGACACCCGCCGGCCCGGCCCTCAAGAACGAGATGCTGCTTCCTGCCGTGCTCGATCCCTGGGCCGCGCACGCGCTCTATGAAGCCGCCAATCTTGCCGCCCACGCAGCCGGAAGCAAAGTGTGGCTCGTCAGCCTCGGCGCAAAAGCCAAATTGCGGCAGGTGATGATGACCATCGCGCAGAAGGTCAGCTTCGAATTAGTTCCCATCGATGGGCCTGCCAGCGGCTTTGCTGATGCGCATGCCACGGCCGCGCTTCTCGCCGAAGCCATCCAATCCATCACAGGGCTGGATCGCTCGCGGCTGCTTTTGTTCGGCGGCTGGGAATCGGCTTCGCGGGGCGCGGGCGTCACTATGCAATTGATCGGCGAACGTCTCGGCATTCTCGATCAATTCCAGGGAGTCGATCAGCTCAGGGTACAGCCTGATGGCGCGTTTGAAATTCTGGAACGCATCGAAGGTGGCCGTCACCAAGTTTCGCTCTGCCAGGGCCCTCCTGCATTATTCGGCTGGGCAACCGGCAATCTCCCGGAACCGCGCAACAACCCTCAGATCGGCATGGCCAATATGCGCGCGATCATGCCCGCGTTACAGCGCGCCAAAACCGCTGCCCCCGCTCCGGACGCTATACGCTATCGAAGTGCCAGCCCGCCAAAACAACAGCGGCAAACGCGCATCGTCAAAAATCTCTCCGCCGAAGAGATTGCCCGGGAAATCGTCGCCTGGATCGAGAAGGCGTGAGGAAGAGGCCATGACCAAGAATATTCTTCTGCTCGCTCATCTCGATGAATCTGGCAATGGACTGCCCAAGGCCGCAGGAGAAGCTCTCGGCGCCGCTGTTGAGCTGGCCAAGCAACTGAATGCTTCCCTCTCCATAGGTTTAATTGGCGGTGACGTGCAAGCTGCCGCGGATTCCGTGGCGAATAGCGGCGCACAACGCCTGCTTGCTGTCATGGGATCAGACTTCGCGCAGCCGCGCTTTGCCAGCGACCTTTTGGCTGCCGAGGCGTTGTGCCGGACTGCTTCCGCCGACCTGATCCTCGCGCCCGCAACGTCCCGCTTCCTGCGCGCGCTGCCCGGCTTGGCCCATCGCTTGAATGGCCGCGTGGATACGCACATCACCTCGATCCAGGTAGTTGATGGAGCAGTTTGCGCCACGCGTTGGTTCTACCGGCAGCGCATCGAAGGCGTATTTCAGCGCGACGCCCGTCCCTGGATCTTGCTGCTCGATTCCGGATGTCACGAGGCGTATTGCGGCCCCTCGGGAAAAGCAGCCATTGAAGAAATCGCCGTCGCGCTGCCTTCCGAGGCCCGGCGCACGACCATCGCGGGAATCCGCGCGCCCAAATCGGATTCACAGACGATTCGACCCGATGCCGCCCTGCTCTTCGTGGCCGGCGCCGGCTGGACCAAGAAGCAGCCCGACGGAAAGTCGCACCCGGAACAAGCCGAATCTCTCATCCTCGGTTTTCTTCGCGCGTCTGGAGCTTCACTCGGCGGCAGTAAGTCGCTCGTGGATCAAAGCGGGGAGAATCAGGCCGTGCTGGGATTCATGACCCATCTGAATCAGGTGGGCCAGACCGGTGCCACTCCACGCCACCCGAAAGGGCTCTCCACGTGTTGTCACGGCGAGGAACCCCACGTGGTCGGCTGGCGGTTTATCAACGAGCGGCGCGCGATCAATCTCGATCCCAATTGTGGCTGGGCCCGCGGCAAGGCCGACGTGCTCTACGTTGCCGATGCCTTCGAGGTCATGGCCAAGGTGAATGATCTTCTGAAAAAGCCCCAGTCGTGACGGAGCACATTCGCCGCGCTGTGTCCGCGTAACGTCAATGCCTCTGACGAACGGGCAGTGGGTCAGTTTCCGATTAGGCCACGCTTTAGTCGGACACATGGGCCCCACTACGAAGATGTCTGGTCAGCGGTGCCAGCTCAACCGGGACTTAGCACCCTGCTTTAGCGATCCTCTAATCGGAAGTCTGAATGCCTAGCCGGGCCAAGGCGCATTTCTCTTCGGCGTTTCCGGCTGCCGGTCTAACGCTTTCGACTCCACGCCGGCCGCTAACTCCAGGACCGACTTCAATTTCCAGACGGGGGACGCACCTCTCGTACCCACTCTGTCGAAGGTCAGGCGGATCGGACGCTCAGGTACCTCACCGTTTTTCCGGACCGCATCAGCGTTCACGTCGAAGTAAGCAGTCTTGCCATCACTCGCTTGTTCGACGTCAACCCCAAGGGGCTGCGCCATACCCTTTGGATGGGATTCATAACCGTAGTCCTTGAGAACCGCAGCCAGTTTCTTGCTGGTTAGTGGCAGTGGTTCCTCTGACATCAGATACATTTGAGAAATCCCCTTTTCCAGGACCTGCTCACGCAACCACACGGTTTCGAGCAAGGTCTCCTGTGTATCAAAAAGCGAGAACGCGTTTAGATTGTATTGGTCGAGCGATTTCAGGATTGCTATCCGCTCCGTCGATGGAAGATCGAACTTCCACAGAAAATCTTGTTTGTCGCGACTCCCAAAGACTGGATCATGTCGATGAAAGCGCCAACCACCTGATTTCTCATCGAAAGCTGCACAGATCGTATAATCCGAAAGTTGCCTGAAATGCCTCGCATGCGTGCGAACATATCTTCCGACCGCTCGCATCGCAGGTTCGCCAACTGCTCCGCCCTTAATCCCGTATGGTCTCTCGCAATATACAAAAATCGACCGCTTCTCAGCCGGGCCGGTTTCTCTAAACGCGAAAAATGCCGCAACATGCATCGACGATGTCCAGTCGAGAAGGGGAGACGGGAACCCGTGATGTCTTAAATAGACCATGTATCGATAAAATCCAACGGAAGGAAACTCGCGAGAAAAAAAGAGTTCTCGGTCAGTGCGAAAAGCTTGTTCCAACGCGGTGTCATAGTCAGGTACTTCCCATACCGCGTCGGTGAAGGCTTCTACGGTCGGCCTCGCACGAGCGACTGCTAAGCGATAGTACTCGTCAAAGGTCATGCCTTCACAATCCGCGCGTTCCAGGGTTGTACTCAGCCGCCAGTCCGAATCGCTCTGACCTCGAAAGAGCAACTCAGGCGGCTGCCCTGAAGCATCCTTGGGGAGCTCGTCGCGTAGTTTTTGAAGTTCGGCTGTGAACGCATCCCAGTTTCGTAAAGAGACGGCTTCCATGCCACAATCTTACATCTCTTGAATTAGATGCGCTCTGCGAAGTTATCCTTAGAAATTGAGAAGATTTCAACGTGCGTTCACCACGAGCATGCAGCATTTCCCTGACACCATCGCTGCAAGCCCACATCGCAATCAAGTCCTGGTAAACGCGGAAGATTCAGTGGATTAATGTGTGATGCCTAATTCTTTTCTGAATGCGGCGCGCATTGCTTCGTGCAAATCGAACAATTGGTCCGCCGAGGACTTAAAAATCTGTCCGTCCTTTTTGTGAATCCGGCCTGAGACACCAGTAGTGAGAATCACATATTTGTCCAGCACGCCAACAACGTCCTTACCACACGTTACTCCTACAAATAGCTGTGACTCATGGAGGGCCGCCATAGCTCTAAACCATTTGGCATTCTCACTAACGCTTATTTCCTTCCAGGTTTCGGTCACCACAGACGGATTTCTAAGTTCTGTTTGTAACACGTTGTCCAGGTCTTTTAATGCATCGAATACAGCAGATATCCTTTTCATAACCTGAAAAAATACTTCGCGCTTGAGTTCCCATCGTTTCTGCTGATTCCAAAGTTCGCCCGATATTGTTGCCTCTATCTCCTTCGTCGTTCGGGTCAGTTCCGCTGTCTGCTTCTGCAAATCTTTGAACTCTTCCCGCGTCGCCAGATTCTGGGCTTTCTTTTTCAAGTACGAGGCTAGGTAGATGCCGAGGCCGACCACACCGACATTCAGAAGAGAAAGCACCACAATGAGGGCGGTTTGCATTGCACCGCGTATTCTAACCTATCCACGTGGCGCTTCGCTGGATCAGGGCAGATACGCCAAGTCCCTGATAAACGCGGTTTCCGCAAACTGACCCACCACCGACGAACGCGAACAAGCAGATTCTCTGCCGTGACAAGGCAGCATCCCGGAACTGGAATGACTTCCGGTATTGTGCTAGCGTGGCTTTAATAAATCGATTTTGTTGAGGCCTTCCTCTCGTGCACTTCGAGGTGACCCCAAAAAGACAGGAGCCTTCCACCGTGCCACCCAAATTCCTCCGCTCGCTTGCATTGTTTGCTTTTGCCGCGTGTCTTATTGCCACTTCTATTTCGGCACAGAACCCCAAACAAGCCTCCACCTTCCGTGGTGCTCCGGTCCGATCCGCACTCGCTGCTCCATCCATTGAGAAGAAGGTGGATGCCCTGCTCCGCCAGATGACCCTCGAAGAGAAAATCGGACAACTGGTGCAGTATTCGATTGGCTCGCCGACGGGCCCGGGAACGGGCAGGGGCGGCTACTCGGAAATGGCCGCAACGGGCCAGGTGGGCTCTCTTTATAATCTGGAAAGTGTAAAGGACGCGAACAAGTTCCAGCATGAGGCCGTCGAGCACTCGCGCCTGCACATTCCGCTTTTGTTCGGCTTGGACGTTATTCACGGCTACCGTACGGTGTTTCCCGTGCCCCTCGGACTCGCCGCCACCTGGGATCCGCAAATCGTGGAAGCCGCTTCCCGCCTTGCCGCCCAGGAAGCTTCCGCCGCCGGCGTGCGCTGGACGTTCTCGCCGATGGTGGATATCGCGCGCGATCTCCGCTGGGGCCGCATCGTCGAAGGAGCGGGCGAAGATCCTTTTCTTGGAAGTGCGATGGCCCGCGCCTATGTGCGCGGCTACCAGGGCAAGACCCTTGATGCCCCCGACAGCATTGCCGCCTGCGCGAAACACTATGTGGGATACGGCGCCGCGGAAGCCGGGCGAGACTACAACACCACCGAGATTTCCGAGCACAACCTTCGCGAAGTATACTTGCCGCCGTTCTACGCTGCCCTAGATGAAGGCGGCGCTTCCGTCATGAGCGCGTTCAATTCTTTAAACAGCGTACCTGCCAGTGCGAATCCCTTCACTTTGACCGAGGTTCTCCGCAACGAGTGGAAATTCCCTGGCATCGTGGATAGCGACTGGACCTCCATCGCTGAATTGATCGCACACGGCATCGCCAATGACGGCAAAACGGCTGCTTGGAAAGCGTTCACTGCCGGTGTGGACATGGACATGGAGAGCAATCTCTACCATGAGCATCTCGGCGACCTGATCAAGAGCGGCAAAGTGACCCAGGCGCGGCTCGATGAAGCGGTGCGCCGCATTCTCCGTGTGAAATTTGCGCTCGGTCTTTTCGACAAGCCCTATACCGACGAGTCGCGCGAAAATCATGGCGCGTTGCCCGCGGAAAGCCTGCAACTGGCTCGCACGGCTGCGGAGCGCTCTTTTGTTCTGCTGAAAAACGACTTCATCGCTTCCCGCCGGGTGCTGCCGCTCGCGAGCGATGTACCAACTGTAGCCCTAATCGGACCGCTCGCCGATGATGCCCCCAGCATGCTGGGCGCGTGGGCCGGCCGCGGCAATCCTCAGGATGTCGTGACGCTGAAGACCGCTCTGACGCAAAAACTGGGCGCCGAACACATCAAATATGCCCAAGGCGGCGAATTTCTGGCGGCGAGTGACGCACAAATCGAGGAGGGCGTTGCGGCTGCACGCGCTTCCGATATCGCCATTCTAGCGTTGGGAGAGTACACGCCGGAGATGACGGGCGAGGCAGGTTCTCGTGCGCATCCCATGTTGCCCGGCCGGCAGGAGGAGTTGCTCGAAAAAGTGTCCGTCACCGGAAAGCCGGTCGTGTTGCTGCTCTTCACAGGCCGCCCGCTTGTGCTGCCATGGGCGTTCGCGCATGTTCCCGCCGTTCTGGAACTCTGGTGCCCGGGCGTACAAGCAGGTCCCGCCATCGTACGAACTCTGTTTGGCGAGGCCACGCCGAGCGGCAGACTGACGGTGAGTTGGCCGCGCGCGGTAGGCCAGATTCCCATTTATTACAACGCGCTCAACACCGGCCGCCCCGCAGGCAATCGCGATCTCACTCGCCCGCCAAAGGACGCCGATGAGCGCTACGCCTCGCGCTACATCGATGAACTGAACGCACCGCAGTTCCCCTTCGGTTATGGTTTGTCCTACACCGATTTTTCGTATGGCGCGCCGGAGATCAGCGCGAAGAAACTCAGCGCCAAAACCCTGAATGCGGAGCTGCGCAAGAGTTCCGCCGACGCGAAGCCGATGCTCACTGTCACGGCGAATGTCTCCAACACTGGCAAAACAGCGGCTGACGAAGTCGTGCAGCTCTACGTTCGCCTGCAAGGCACCAGCGTCGAAGAGCCCGTGCGCAAGCTGAAGGGCTTCCAGCGTGTTGCGCTCAATCCCGGAGAAACGAAGAAAGTGACGTTTTCCCTCCGCGCGGATAGCTTTGCCCTCTGGGACATCCGCAACGAATACACCGTCGAGCCAAGCCTCGTCCACATCTGGGTTAGCCCCGATTCATCGAGCGGCGATGCGGCCGAGTTTGTAATTACCGACTGAGCCGCCGTTCTCTCAAACCTAAGTTGCCCTGCGCCGGGACGGACAACTGCCCGTGCGAATTCGCACGTTTACGCAGCGTAAGGTGATACTCTTTCAAAGCCTATGAGCCTTCTCTCTAAGTTTCGCCGCGACCGCACCTTTCACCAGCCCATCAATTGGGGCGTCACCCTCATCATGATTGGGTTGCACATCTGCGCCCTTGGAGCCATCTTCTTTTTCACCTGGGAGGCTCTGATTCTCACCGTGGTGATGTGGTGGGTTGCCGGCAGCCTGGGCATCGGCATGGGCTACCATCGCCTGCTCACGCATCGCGGCTACAAAACGCCCAAATGGATTGAGTATTTCCTGACGACCTGCGGCACGCTGGCCATGGAAGGAGGCCCCATCGCCTGGGTCGCCACTCACCGTATCCATCATCAGAACGCCGACAAGGAAGGTGATCCACACTCACCGCGCGATGGCGGCATCTGGTCTCACATGGGATGGATTATCACGGGCCGCGCGATGCACCGCGATCGCACCGAGCTTCTCCCCTATGTTCCCGATCTGCGCAAAGACAAATTCCACCTGTGGATCAGCAAGTGGCACGTGATCCCTTCGCTCGTTCTCGCGGTGATTTTCTATTTCATTGGTGGTTGGCCTTGGGTGATGTGGGGTGTTTTCCTGCGCACCGTCATCAGCCTGCACGCCACCTGGCTCGTGAATTCCGCCACGCACATTTGGGGCTCGCAGCGCTTCGCCACTGGTGATCTTTCCAGGAATAGCTTTTGGGTGGCCTTTCTCACCTTTGGCGAAGGTTGGCACAATAACCACCACTACGCGCCGCAATCCGCGCGTCACGGCTTGAAGTGGTATGAGCTGGACATGAATTGGTACGGAATCTACACCCTCAAAACCATCGGCCTAGCTTGGGACGTCAAACGCGCCAAACTCGCCGAACTCACCGAAATCGAATCCCCGCAGCCTGTCCTGAGTGAAACAGGCAGCTAGCACGCCAATCGCAAACCTGAAGAGCTGCAGGCAGGGCACCTCGTGGCAGGTGCCATTCTCCCCGCAAATCTGGGAAGATACGCCTATGCGGTTTCTCCGCGTTGAAGATGATCCCTGGATTGCGTGTTTCGTGGCCAAAGGATTCCAGGAACAGTCTTATGCCCAGGATGTCGTCGCCAATGGCCACGACGCAGTCTATGAGGTGGACATCAAAGACTATAGGAGATCATCTGAGCCGTCCAATTGTCACCGAGTTTTCCGTTGGGTTACTCGCGTTGGGACCTTCGTACCCTTTCTGCTCCGCGCCCTTGGCCCCCTGGCTATGTTGCGGATTCTAATCCCCCTCCTCGCTTTCTTATTTGCTGCTACCTCCGCATATGCCCAAGGCGGCCCGCCCTACTACACCAATGATCCGGGTACCCCCGGCAATCTCAATTGGGAAATCAATCTCGGCTACATGCCCTTTTTCTACAGCAACCAGTCCGTCTCGCACACCCCTGACGTCGATATCAATTTCGGCGTTGGCGAGCGCATCCAGCTCACTTACGAAAGTGCCTGGTTGCGCGTCCAAAATCCCTTTTCCACGACTAAATTTGGCTTGGGTCAATCCAATCCCGGCGTCAAGTGGCGTTTCTACGACGCCGGGGAGTCTGGCCTCTCCATCTCGGTTTTCCCCCAGCTCTTCCTTAATAACCCCAACGACGCCGTCCGCCGTGGGATCACCCCCGCGAGCGATACCTTCCTCCTGCCCTTTGAATTCTCCAGAAAGTTCGGCCCTGTCAATGTGGACTGCGAAATCGGTTATCAGTTTGTCCGCAAAGGACCGGACGGTTGGCTCACCGGCCTCGTCCTAGGCCACGATTTCACTCCAAAACTCGAAATGGACATGGAGCTCTATTCCCAAGGAACCTTTCATCCCTCTAACAGCCAGCCCACCATGGGCTTGGGGGCTCGCTACAAAATCCATCGTCCGGTAATCCTGCTCCTCATGGCTGGCCGCAGCCTCGAACCCACCCGCAACAATCAATCCTATTTCATCGGCTACTTCGGCATTCAACTACTGCTGCCCCCCAAGTCCTACAAACTCGAGTGACTCCTCGCCCGCCGTGCAATAAGGGCTGGACAGTCTTTCCGTGTGATCCGCGGACTATTTTGAGAGGTTGGGAGGAACGGGCTTGTTCCGCCACCATTCCTGGCCCTGCTGCGGCAAGGTGTATACGGGATCGTAATACTCATAGCGGCGGGTGAGCGCTTCCGCATCATCGGCTTCAATGCCCGTGCGGTAATTCTTCGTCCAATAGGAAATGCCCAGATGGCGATCGTACTCCTTCACCTGGTTCACCCAGCGCTTGCCCACGAACGGCACGTCGCAAACCATGCGCGGCGTGGCAAACCCCGGCAAATATCCCATGATGTCGTGTTGCAGTTGCTGCGCTTCATGAACGGCCAGGCGCCAGTGCTCGGCATTGGGAATCATGTCGCACTGATAGAAGTAGTACGGCATGATCTTGCCGTGATCCAGAAGCATGAAACACAAATCCAGCAATTCTTTCTGCGTATCATTAATGCCGCGCAGGAGCACGCCCTGGTTGCGCACGTCACGATAGCCCATGTCCAGCAAGGACTGCACCGCTTTCGCTACCAACGGTGTCACTTGGCGCGCGCTGTTCACATGCGTGTGCACGGCGATGTCCACGCCGCGTTCGCGCGCCTTTTTCGCCAGACGATCGAGCCCCGCCTGCACGTCCGCCTGCAAAAAGTGCTGCGGGATGGCGATCAGGCCTTTCGTGGCCAGGCGAATGTCCTTGATGTTCGGGATATCCATCAGCTTCGAGCAGAACTCCTCCAGCGTAGCGATGGGTGTGTTGGCAATGTCGCCGCCGCTCACCACAACGTCGCGGACGGAAGGCGTCACGCGCAGATAATCCAGCATCTGCTGGTAACGATCCTTCTGCGGGATCTGAAATTTGAGCTTCACAACCAGCGGCACATCGTTTCCCACCAGATCCATGCGCGTGCAGTGTCCGCAATATTGCGAGCAGGTCGAAAGCAATTCCGCCAACACCTTCGTCGGGTAGCGGTGCGTCAGGCCTTCCACGGCCCACATGTCCGATTCATGCAAGGAATCGCGGCTGGCCTTGGGGTGGCTTGGCCACTCGGGATGCCGGTCGTCAAACGCAGGCAGCATGTAGCGCCGCACCGGATCGTTCCACAGATCCTTCTCTTCCATCGTGTTCAGCATGTGCGGCGGCACCAGGATGGACATCGTGGCGCGCTCTTTGATATCGCGCTCCATGCTGGCCATCAGCGTGTCCGGCATGAGGCCGCCGAAAACCTGTTTGAGTTCCTTCAGGTTCTTGACCGTGTGCCGCCGTTGCCACAGCGCTGTCTCCCACTCTTCGCGCGTGACATTGCGGTAACCCGGCAATCGCCGCCAGTCCGGCTCCACGAACTCGCGTTTCAGCGGGTAAGTGAACGGCTGCTCGCCCGCGTGCACTTTGCCTGCGTCCTTCCAGGTTGGGCGGGCGGCTTTGGTTTCGGGCGTCACTTTATTTGTGTCAGACGCAATAATTTTCGTTTCACTCATAGGCGTGTTCCTGTATTCGGGGGACTTCCGCGTACAACGGCGTGTGTACAACTAAGGATAGCCGAGAGTGAAAGTTTGCGCCACCCCCGGCGGAGCCGGTCCGCTCTTGGGTTTTCTTGCCCTTGGTGGCACAGGCACTCTTGCCTGTGCTCTTCGGTTTCTCTCGCTCGTGTAGGGGCCGCCTTCTGAGGCGGTCCGCGGGAGGCGAAAATGTCGGCGCGCCGACATATTGTAGATACATTACCATGCGGATAATATACCCCCACCCCCCCTGTTTTTGCGTATGTACGGGAATGATTGGACTTACGGGCGCATTGCGTGGATGTACGGGAATAGTTGGACTTAGCATGCGAAAGAGCGAAGACAAGGCAAAGAGAGAGGGCGTGGAGCGTTCCGAAATGGCGCAAGAGCAGCATCCCCGCAGCATAACGTAGGCATGATAGCACGTTATTTACCGTTTGTCTACTATTATTTACAGGGTACTATTTTCGAAACTGGTACGCGGTGGAAGGAGAGGAAAAAAGAGCACCCCAAGAGCCCACACTTGAAACCGACGTATGAGGCACCCCGTCTGGAATGTGGACCTACGGCGCCGCGGCCCTTTGGGCAACAAAATCCCTTTCCTTCCTAGACCACAGAATCTCAATAATCTGCGGATACCCCGGCGCGTCATTCATGCGGACCTGATATACATTCTGCCGATGGATCTGATTACCGATGGCATTGTCCGTATACGCTTGAAATTTGTCGAAAAACATTTTCTTGCTCTCGTCCCACACCTCAAATCTGAAGAGTTGAATCTCCCGACTTGCCATATCGCTCTTATAAGGCCTGATGATCGGAGTCTGCCCGGCCGCCGGATAGAGCTGCGCCGATTTCTTGCTGTTATTCTTTGGCCGCCCAATTTTCCCTTTTTGAAATCCCCAATCAACGTTGCTCGGAAGTCTTCCGGCTGCCTTTGCCGTTCGGTCCACTTCTTTAGCGCCCTCATCGGATCTTCTCGGAACAAGTTTGACTTCAATGCGAGCGCATGGCGACAGTTTTCGCCGCAATGTCATTAGATCTCTCCAAAGTGCCGGATTCTTAATTGGTCTGCCTGCATTCGTCGTATATCCGTTTTGGGCCCAGCCAATCACCCACGAGTACCCACCGTACACGTATGAAGAGTCAGTCAGAATAATGAAACGCCGAGCGCCAAGGTCACCTGTATTGTCAGCGATCCACTCATGAGCAAAAATGCAGGCACGGAGTTCCATGCGCTGGTTGTTTGTCTCGAAGTACCCGCGGTATTCGACAACCTCGCACTCGCGGTCTATGTCGCATCCATAATCCACGCGCACACCAAGACCGCCGCTGCCGCCCGGATTTTTCCAGCAGTTGCCGTCAATGTGGATCTTCACAGCGTGAGGATCAAATGATATTCCCTTTTCATTCGCTGTCATTGTAAAGGTGTATCCGGTTCACCAAAACCCGTTATGCTAGCCGTGCGCTGCGAGCCGTTTAGAGGATCTGCTGAAGCCATCAGTACCTGATGGCATGCAGGCGCCCAGGGTTGGCTCCGCATTTTCCTGCAGGCTATCCGCCAGGGAGTGCACAGTGGATTGTGCACTTCGTCGTTGGCCGGGCCACGCGGCTTAATACCTAAGCTTGGGCCCCCGCCTGAGCCGCCTGCCTTTTGTCTACAGAAGGATACCATACTTTGTCGGGCAAGTAGTTACGATATGTATTTGCACGGGCAAGTATTGACATATTCCCTGCCGACCTATAACATGGCCTCGCTTGGAGGACGAGATGAGCGAAGAGAGTAGAACCACCAAAGCGGGCAAGACCCTCGCGAGGTTAGGGTCCTCAAAAGGTGGGGATGCAAGGGCCGCAAGTCTGACCGCTGAACAGCGCCGAGAAATAGCCACAAGGGCCGTTCAAGCAAGATGGGCAAAAGTCAGAGGATTCAAGTCCATTGTCTTGGTTCCCGAGGAAGAGAGTTCCGTAACGTCCAAGGAAAACCTGCCGACCGCAAAATACAAGGGTTTTTTGAATCTCTTCGACATGGAAATCCCTTGCTATGTCTTGGATAACAGATTACGCGTAATTGGAAGGACCGCAACGACGGAAATGCTCAGCGGATTCAAGGGTCAAGGAGACCTGGAAGGATACTTGCGTTCGCAGAACCTTAAGCCCTATGTTGACAAGGACTTGGTAGTCGCGAAGATGGTCTCTTTTCGATTGCCGGAAGTTGAACAACTGGGTCGTGAAGTAAAGGGACTTCCGGCTGATCTTCTCATCGAGATTTGCAAGGGTTTGGTTGCAGCGTTAGAGGCAAGTCAAAGGACTCCGCCCGAGGTCAAACTCAGTCCTAGACAGATCGCAATGGCGGTAAAAGCGAGCATGTTCTTGGCCGCTTGCGCGAAAGTTGGTTTGGACGCCCTAATTGATGAGGCGACAGGGTACCAATACCAACGCGAGGAAGATGCACTAAAGGTCAAGCTACGCGCTTATCTTGAAGAGGAAATGCGGAAATGGGAGAAGACGTTTCCTGATGAATTGTGGCTCGAATTTGGAAGGCTCACAAAATGGCGCGGTACGGTCACTCACAGACCGAAGTATTGGGGTCAATTAGTGATGGCGCTTGTTTATGAGTACCTAGACCCTGATGTTGCAAAATGGCTCAAGGATAACGCTCCCAAACCGCAAAAGGGACAGAACTATCATCAGTGGCTTACGAGCCAGTTTGGGCTTCGCAAGCTGATTGAGCATATTTGGATGCTCGTCGGGATCGCTAGGACTTGCCACAACATGGCGGAGCTGAAGTTGAAGATGGAGCAAATGTTCGGGAAAGGTCAGTTGCAGTATGACCTCTTTATCTCAATTCCTTCAGTGGTGAAAAATGAACCTCTTTCCCAAATATTGGATGAAAATAGTTTGGCAGCCAGGCTCAACGGTGAGGAAGACAAAGGAACGAGCAACTGATGAGCATTTGGCGGCCTACTCTAGCGGGGCCACCACCACCGCAACAACTCAAGTAACACCACCACCGCTCCCGAAGATTGGGCATGGAGCTCAGCAAGCGCGCCCTACTCTCTGGACCCGATTCCTCAGGGGCGCTTCGCGCCCTGGGCTGAAGCCCAGGGCCTACACAGCCCTGCTGGCCGCCGAGGCTTAATTTCGGAGCCCTTCGAAGCTCAGGAGAAGGCTGCCCGTGGAGCAGTTTTTTGTTTTATGCGACGGGAGGTCCGGGGCTGATTGCCATCGACGCACTGAGCTCAAGGAAGGGCGGATAATTACGGAAAAGAAGGCGAGCCGACAAGAGAAGAAGAGCCGACCCTTTCTGAGAAGCGAAAGGGTCGGGCACCCTCGTCATCCTGTGATTATCTCGGGGACGTGTGCGTGAAATATCTGTTGGCCACCCGCTGCTTACGCAAACGCCGGGGTGGGGGCCAGCTCAATCGCACTTGAAATTTGTCTTGCTGTTTACCCATAATGATATTATAGCTAGTCCGTTAGTTACGCGATGAGTACTTATACGAGGGTGCCCCACCCTTTCTTCCGAGAAAGGGTGGGTTCTGCTTCTCTTGCTGAGAATTAAACCCAAGCGGTACACGGGCCGGGGCGACCTCCATTTTATTACCTTTAGTTGTTACCAGCGGCGGCAACTTCTTGCGACGGCAGCGGAGCGTGATTTGTTCGTGAAAATCCTGGGTGAAGTTCGGGAACGATACGAGTTTCAGGTTTTCGGTTACGTGGTGATGCCGGAGCATGTGCACCTGTTGATTAGCGAACCGGGGTGTTTGACTCCTTCGAGGGTATTGCAAATCCTTAAACAGCGGGTATCGCGAGAATTGCGGGGGAAACCCCGCTGCACATCCGGTGAGCCATTTCGATTTGAGGATTCGGACGAAGGATCGGAATTGCGGCGCTTCTGGCAACGCCGGTTTTATGATTTCAATGTCTACAGCCAGGAAAAAGCAAAAGAGAAGCTCAACTACATGCACGCCAACCCGGTGGAGAGGAAACTGGTGGAGCATCCCAAGGATTGGCCGTGGAGCAGTTTTTTGTTTTATGCGACGGGAGATCCGGGGTTGATGGCCATCGACGCACTAAACTCAAGGAGGGAAGGATAATTACAGAAAAGAAGGTGAGACGACAAGAGAAGAAGAGCCGACCCTTTCTGAGAAGCGAAAGGGTCGGGTACCCTCGTCATCCTGTGATCATCTCGGGGATGAGTGCGTGAAATAACTATTGGCCACCGCCAAGAGGGGAGAGTTCAAGATTTGAAGAGTTGAGTGGAAGGGGGAGATGGGGTTGCGGCTGGCGGCGGTCGTGTCGCGGCGGTCAATGGCAGCCGTGAAGAGATAAAAACGGAGCGGATTTTATGGCGCCAGTTGTGAGAGAATTCGCCCAGTGGCTGAACCATGATCCGCACCTGTTTGGCCTCTTCGCTCCGAGTGACCGCTGCTTCCTTTCGTTGCACCAAGTATCGTATGGTGGAAGAAACTGCAGGGCGGAAAAGCCCGCCCGGCACCACCCGGTGGAGAAAAGGCGACTTGTATCGCGAATCCCCGCAGATGAAGAAACAGTTCTCAAGAGGAATCTGCTCGGTGGTGTGGCTCCTGCTCATGGCGAGCGGGGCTGCACGCGCCGAGAATATCAAGCAGATTCATCCCACCGGCTACGTGACCGACCTCGCCGGCATCATTCAACCGCAGACAAAATCCCAGCTCGAAGCCCTCTGCACGGAACTCGAACAGAAGACCGGCGCGCAGATGGCCATCGTTACGGTGAAATCGCTCGATGGCAATGACGTCCAGGCCTACGCGAACGATTTGTACAAACAGCTCGGCATAGGCCAGAAAAAGCAAGACAACGGTGTGATGCTGCTCGTTGCTCCAAACGAGCGGAAGTACTGGACGGAGGTTGGTTACGGCCTGGAGCCAGTGATCAACGATGCGCGCGCGGGAGATGCCGGACGTCTGCTGGTCCCCTATTTCCGGCAAGGCGACTACAGCAGTGGCATAGCTGCGACCGCATGGCAGTTGGCAAAATATATTGCCGATGATAAAGGGGTGACGCTGACCGGAATGCCGCAACTCCGGCAGGCCCCTCAGGACGAAGATCATGACTTCAGCGGCATCTGGATCTGGCTCGTCCTTGGCGTCATCGTCTTTTTCGTGCTTGCAAGTCGCGGCGGCTCCAGTTCCGGCCGGCGCGGCGGAGGGATGGGCACCGGCCTTTTGATCGGTTCCATCCTTGGTAGCATGACTGGCGGAGGCCGCGGCGGATGGGGTAACTCCGGCGGAGGTTGGGGTGGCGGCGGTGGCTGGGGCGGCGGCGGTGGCGGGTTCGGTGGATTTGGCGGCGGGGCGAGCGGTGGCGGCGGCGCGGGTGGAAGCTGGTAAGAGAGATTCACAGATTGTGGGTGATGGCCATGGAAGCAAAGCTGGCAGAACTGGTGAGCAGGCTGAAAGAAGCGGCAGGCAAGAACCTGGAATCCGTGATCCTCTATGGGTCCGCGGCCCGCGGCGAATTCCGCCCCGGCGCCTCGGACCTGAATGTTCTGTGCACGTTGGTGCAGATCGACGTCAACGAGATGCAGCGTCTGGCCCCGGCGGTGGGTTGGTGGGTTCGGGAAATGAAAGAGCCCGCTCCCCTGTTTTTCCTGACCGAGGAGTTACAGCGCTCGACCGATGTGTTCGCGATCGAAAGTCTGGATGTGAAGCGTTCGCACCGCGTGCTCTTCGGAAGAGACGTCGTCTCGGACTTGCAGATTCCCATGAACTTGCACCGCGTGGAAGTGGAGCATGAGCTGCGCCTGCTGTTGCTTCGCTTGCGCCAGCACCTGCTGCACGCGGGCAGAAATGAACTGGAACTCCTTGCCGTGCTGAAGCGCTCCATTTCCAGCGCTGTAACGTTGCTTCGCCACACGCTGTTAGCCTTTGGCGAGGAGCCTCCCCAGGGAGCGCCGAATATCTTCGCGCGCGTCGAGGAACTCACTGGGGCCAAGGCGGAGGCCTTCTCCCGAATTTACAGCCACCGAGAGACCGGCTCGGTCGAGGGCGATTCGCTGGCTGCTTACGATGCGTACATGCACGCGCTGGAAAAAGTGATCGTGGCGCTCGACGGGATGGTACCGAAGCGCGAATGGCAGCGAGCGGGACGCTAGATTTTCTGGAACTTCAATCATCGAGGTGCCTATGAAAGCGGGAATCGTAATTCTGGTGGTGCTGTTGATTCTGACGCTGGTCGTTGGCGGGGCCTATGTGAGCCGCCGCAACCAGATGGCTATCAAACGCGAAGCGGTAAACGCCGCGTGGGCCCAGGTGGACGTAGTGCTGCAGCGCCGCGCCGACCTCATCCCCAATTTGGTCGAAACCGTGAAGGGCTACGCAGTCCAGGAACAGACGGTGTTTGGAGCTATCGCTGCGGCGCGCGCGGCTTTGATCGGTGCAAAGACGCCTACCGACAAGATCGCCGCGAACGGGCAACTGGATTCCGCGTTGGGCCGCTTGCTGGTGATCGTGGAGAATTACCCGCAACTGAAATCGAACGAGAATTTCATACGCCTGCAGGATGAACTGGCGGGCACGGAAAATCGCATTGCCGTGGAGCGACGCCGATACAATGACACGATACAGGACTACAACACCTATATCGCTCTGTTCCCCAACAGCCTGGTGGCAAGCTTCGCCGGCTTTGCGCGCAACGATGCCTACTTCAAGACCGAAGAGGGTGCGCGGCAGGCACCCAAGGTCAATTTCGATTTCAACAAGCCGGCACCGGCGCAAAGTCCCGCACCCGCGCCCGCGCATCCCTAGCCGGTAAAACTTCGTGCCTGTTAGGGCACAGGAACCCTGTGCCCCTCAATTTATTTTGGCAATCGTTTGCGGCTTGCCGTTCGCTTCGCCGCAGGGGTGACTCAACATGCCAACCCACTGCCAGGTGCGCCGGAAGATGCGCTCCCTTTCCAGGACCAGCATCGCGGTATCGGTGTAGAAGCAAGCAGCAAGCGTTTCCGCGCATTCTAATTGCGGATTGATGTCGAGGTGGAGAGGCTTGCCGCTCATGGAGAGAAAATAGCAGTCAAAGCGAAAAGTTCAAAGTTGAAAGTCACGGAGCCGGACAGCCCCAGAAGACGAACAGGAGAAGGTTCGCCCGCGCATCCCGGTCCCTCAGAACTTGCGTGTCTCCTGCTTCGACCACCTCTCTATCACGATTTTCGATTCCGTGTAGAACTCCACCGCGTCTTTTCCCTGGGCGTGCAGAATCCCGAAGAAGCTTTCCTTCCAGCCGCTGAACGGGAAATAGGCCATCGGCGCGGCCACGCCAATATTGATGCCGATATTGCCCGCGGGCGCTTCGTACCGGAATTTGCGCGCCGCCGCCCCGCTCGTGGTGAAAAGCGACGCCTGGTTCCCGTAGGGACTTTTGCGAATGAATTCGATGGCCTCATCGATGTTGCTGGCGTGGATGAGGCTGAGCACAGGGCCGAAGATTTCCGTATTGGCAAGCGAACTCGCCGCGGGAACACCGTCCAGAATCGTGGGATTCAGGAAATTCCCATTTTCGTAGCCGGCGATCTTCAGATTCCGCCCATCCACGATAGGCTTGGCGCCGTCGCTCACACCCGTTGCAATCAGCGATTCGATGCGCTGCTTGCTCGCACGCGTGATCACCGGCCCCATCTGCACGCCAGCATCGAGACCGGACCCCACTTTGATCGAAGATGCGGCCTCGGCGATTGCGTCGCGGAAGGTTTTCTGCGCCTCGCCTATCGTCACTGCAACCGAAACAGCCAGGCAGCGCTGCCCGGCGCAGCCAAATGCCGAATCGCTGATGATCTGCCTGGCCAGGTCCATGTCTGCATCCGGCAGAACGATCACGTGATTTTTCGCGCCGCCTTGGCATTGCATCCGCTTACCGCTGGCCGCGGAACGCTGGTACACGTGTTTGGCCACCGGCGTCGACCCCACAAAGCTCACCGCGCGGATCGCCGGATGATCGCAAAGCGCCTCAACCACTTCCCTGCCGCCATTGATCAGGTTTACGACGCCCTTCGGAATCCCGGTCTTCTCGATCAGCTCGATGGCTCGCCGCATCGTAAGCGGGACCCGCTCGCTGGGCTTCAGAACCAGAGTATTCCCGCATGCAATCGCGTAGGGCAGGAACCAGAACGGGATCATCGCCGGAAAATTAAACGGCGTGATCGCCGCGACAACGCCTAGCGGCTGCCTTATCAGCGTCTCATCCACCCCCGGCGTGATGTCCTCCAGGTTATACCCCTGCATCATCATCGGAATGCCGCAGGCCACTTCGACATTCTCGATTCCGCGCCGGATTTCCGCCTTCGCTTCGCCGAAGGTCTTGCCGTTTTCCAGGGTGATCAGTCTGGCGATTTCGTCAATGTGATCTTCCAGCAGGAATTTCAGCTTGAACAAATATTGGATGCGCTCTCCTGGTGGAGTGCGGCGCCACGCTGGCAAGGCCCCGGCGGCGGCTTGCACGGCTGCGCCCACATCGGCTGTTGTGGAAAGCGGCGTCCGCGCAATCCGCTCACCCGTCGCGGGATTCGTGACGTCGAGAAATTCCGTGGCGGCAGACTTATGCCACGCCCCACCAAAATAGTTTTGAATTTCCATGGCCTGCGACGTGACGCTACTGCTCATGAGTGTTGCTCCGTGCCTCCGGAAGCGCTCCGGCAGGGCTTGCCACATGAAGGATGGCGGTCGAGAAGACCGGCGTAACGAGGTGCCAGTTTACCAAAATTATGTAAGGTTGCGTGAATTGCAGGGGCGCAAGTCGCCTTCACGGCGGATGGACGCGGTGTGGCGCCTGCAAAATGCTACTTGACCGCCGCGTAGGCCTCGTACGCCGCGCCTATCAGCGGCGCCGATTCGTTCAGAACAATGGACACCGGAATCTTGGCCATTACTTCCGTGAACTGCCATTTGTCCTTGAACGCGTTGAAAAATGTTCCGTCCTTCATTTTCTCGAGAATTTTCACGGCGATACCGCCGGCAACGTAAACCCCGTTGAGGGCCATCACTTTCAGCGCAAGGTTACCCGCTTCCCCGCCGTACACCGCGGTCCACAGATCAAGTGTGTCCACGCACACGGGGCAACTCCTGTCCAAGCCGCTCTTGGTGATGAACGGAGCGGGATCTGCATCCGGATCGTCAAAAATCGGGTGCTTCACATTGGGCGCGATGAATTCGTGCAGTGTGCGGAAGCCCCGCCCCGAAAGAATCAACTCCCCGCTGACTTGCGGATAGCGGCGCAGCATGAACCGCAGCAGATCAATCTGGCGCTCTGTGTGCGGCGCAAAATCGGAATGTCCGCCTTCCGAGGGCACCACTTTATACCGCGTCCCGTCCCAGAACAGGATCGATTCGCCAAGCCCCGTCCCGGCAGCAAGCAACGCGCGGCTAGCGCCTGGCATTGGTGAGCCTTCATTGAGCACGCAAAAATCCTCGGGAGGAAGATGCTCCAAGCTGTGGCCCGTCGCACCCAGATCGTTTATCAGCACGATGGGTTTGACGTCCAGCTCCTGCGACAGATGTTCCGCATCGACAACCCAGGGAAGATTGGTGGCGTGGATGCGGTTGTTGATCACCGGTCCGGCCACTCCAAAACCAGCGGCACGCACCTTTTCGTGGCGCAGGTAAGGCTCGGCCTGCCGGGCAAACTCCTTCACCAGGAGATCAAACTGCGCAAACCCCTTGCTGGGAAAGCGTTGCCGGTAGACAACCTCCAACTTCCCGCTGTCTTCGGTGAACAGGGCCAGATTGCACTTGGTACCACCAACATCACCGGCGAGAATCACGGGACCTCCCGTCAAACCTTGTTTGTTAAACCGATTTAATAAGAAGCCGGTGAAAATTGCAAGTCTTTCCTTGCGCGATTCCCGCCATCCCCATCATTTCCCGGTTATGGGTTGTACCACTGCCGCGCTTCGCGTTCCAGCAATTGGTCGGATTCGCGCGGGCCCCAGGTGCCCGAAGCGTATTGCGGCACGCTCACGCTTTTAGCGGCACTCCAGACTTCCAGGATCGGTTCCACCAGCGACCACGCCGCCTCCACCGAATCCCCGCGATCAAACAGCGTCGGATCGCCTCGCAGGCAATCGTTCAACAGGGTGGCGTACGCACTTCGCGACACTCCCCCAAATCCTTCGCAGTAGCTGAAATTCATGGTCACGTTGCCGATACTCATTTCCGTGCCTGGTTTCTTCGCCCCAAACGATATCGAAACTCCTTCGTCCGGCTGGATATTCAAGATCAGGCGGTTCGGTTCCACTTCCCTTTCCCGGAAAACGATGTGCGGTGCGCGCTTGAATTGAATCATGATTTCCGTGCTGCGCTTGGCCAGGCGTTTCCCCGTGCGCAGGTAAAACGGCACGCCCGCCCAGCGCCAGTTGTCGATCAGCAGCCGCATGGCCACGAATGTCTCCGTGCGCGAATTCGGGTTCACGCCCGGTTCTGCGCGGTATCCCGCGAGAGCCTTTTCACCCGCCTTGCCCGGAGCGTACTGCCCGCGCACCACGGACTGCGCAACCATCTCCAGATTGAACGGCCGGATGGACTGCAGCACTTTCAGTTTTTCGTTGCGCACGGCGGTGGCGTCAAACGAAGCCGGCGGTTCCACGGCCACCAGCGAGGTAAGCTGCAGCACGTGGCTCTGGATCATGTCTCGCAGCGCACCCGCTGTCTCATAGAACCCGCCACGCCGCTCCACGCCCAGCGTTTCCGAAGCGGTGATCTGCACGTGATCGACGTAATTGCGGTTCCAGAGCGGTTCGAATATGCCGTTGCTAAAACGCAGAACCAGCAAATTCTGCACGGTGTCTTTGCCGAGATAGTGATCGATGCGGTAGACCTGTTTTTCTTCAAACACGTTCAGAACAATCTTGTTGAGCTCGCGCGCCGTCGCCAGGTCTCTCCCAAACGGCTTCTCAATGATGATGCGCACCCACGAACCCGGATTGCTCGGCCGCGCCAGCCCCGCACGTCCCAATTGCTCCACGATGTCCGGATAAACCTCCGGCGGAGTGGAGAGATAGAAAAGCCGGTTCCCGCCGAGCTTCTTTTCCGCATCGATCTCCGCCAGGCGCTTGGCCAGTTGCGCGAACGAGTTCTGATCGGCGTAGTCCCCGGGTGAATAATGGAGACTAGCGGCGAACTCATCCCACTTCGCGGGTTCGATGGGTCCCACCTCGGAGATCGTCTTCGCAGCCTCACCGGCCATGGCCCGGAAGGAGTCATCGGTCATCGGCGTTCGTGCGAATCCGATGATCGCATAGCGCTCCCCCAACGATTTGTATTGCGCCAGGTCGTACATCGCGGGAATGACCTTGCGCTTCGCCAGGTCTCCCGAAGCCCCGAACAGAATCACGGCACAGGGATCAGCGGTACCACCGTAGATCGAACCAGAGCGATTGGTTTCTTCGGGCATCCACTTCCTCCGGGAAAAAGGTTAAAAAAGGTCTAGACGCTGCCCAGTGACTATACCGCAATCCCGAGTAATTGCAGGTCCTTGCGCAATTGAGGTGCATTCTGATGGTGAACAACATTCATCCCCAGCCGCCGCGGGTTTTCCAGGTTTAACGCCCGGTCGTCAATGAAGACGCAACTTTCCGGCGGGCGCTGCGTCACTTCCAGCGCGATCCGGTAGATCGCCTCTTCGGGTTTGCGCGCATTCAGATAGCAGGAGCTGAAGAATGCCTGGAAATCCCGTCGCAACTGGAATGCTTCAATACGGTACTGGTTTAGTTCCAGCGGCTCATTATTGATTGCTCCGATGAGGTATTTCCCCGAGCGTGCCAGAGCAGACAGGATAGCGCGTGTTTCCGGATACTCCTTCGACTGCGCAAACATGAATGCTGTGAACTCTTCCCGCGTGAAACTCCGGGGCCGGTAGAACAGTGTTCGGTCAAGGTACTGATTGAGCGTAATCTGGCCGGCATCAAAAGCCGGGAAGGAAAGATCGTGACGATCCTGAAAATCCTCCCAATCCAGCCCGAAAGCCTGGGCAGCTTCGCGCCGCCCATCGCGATCCCAGCCGTTCGTGAGAATGACGCCGCCAATATCGAAAAACATCGTGGTGATTTCCGGCACAGGTAACCTCCGCAAAGGAATCCTGAGACATATCAGATGTGCATCCCGGGAAAAAGGGTAAAAGCGACGCCACCCCTATTGTTTGCGGGCCAGCGCCTGATCAACCACGTGTCCCAGGTTCTCCAGCGCCACCGGAATCTCCCCAGTGAGTTGGATCCGGACCACGAAACGATCGCTCTCCACCAATCCTTCAAATTCACCTAAGGCGAGCGCACGATGCAACTGTCCAAAAGTATAGGCGGCCCCCGGTATCGCCAGGTCGATTGCAGGCTCGGCCGTGATCACCAGGAACTGTCCATGCGACAGCCCTTTGCGATGCAGATGGCTGTAGTGGTGGAGTGAATGCGGACCGTAGGCCAGGAGCACTGGAATCGTCAGCTTTTCGGCAAGTTTTGTCCGCATGGCCTGGAATGCCGCCAACACTCTGAGAGTTTGCGGAAGGAAAACCAAAACCGCAAGGAAGCTTTCCGGCTGCAGCAACTGGAGGAAGGACCCAAGGGACTCCTCGAGGTTCAACGTGGAGATCTCCCGCCGTGTCTTACCCTCAGCATAGAGTTGCAGGCCTCTGTCATCGAGGCGAGGCCGGCGGCTCAATGTGTCGTTCGCCGGCGAGTATTTGTTGAGGTATTCCATGGCGATGGCACGAGGTAGTCGAGCTTCAGATTCATCGAAGGGATCAAATCCCAATCGGGCACACGCCATGACGGTGGCCACCTCCCAACAAAATGTCAGCGGGAGCAGGTCAAGAGGCTCAACGATCTGCACATGAACAAACGGAACGCCGGAGACGCGGAATCGGCTCATCATATCGGAGAGTTCGGGGTTCGTGTCGCCGGCACGCGTCAGGACCGCGAAGACCGCCTTTTCCTCCAACGCGTGGGTATCGCGCGGGACCTCTCCGTCGATGGGGATCAAGCCGGGCCCTTCTTTCGCCAGGCTTCCCCCGATTAATTGGCTCAGGCAATAGGTGTACGGAACGAGAGACGGCGTGGCCAGAAACGCCACATACTGGCGCTTCGCCACCGCTGCACCGGAGAGGAAAGCCGCTAGTTGCAACGCCGGGTTTTCCGCTGGGATCGTTCCGGGCGAACAGGCATGATGCATCTCTTTCGCCGCCGCCACAATTCCTTCCGGCTCGTTTGCCAATCGCGAAACAAGGAGAGCACCCAGATGCCTCAGGGAAGTAAATGTGGCGAGAATGCCGGGGGGATCAGCAAATACCGCTCGAAACTTGTAGCCTCGGCTCAGGGAAGCAAGGTAAGAGCCTGGCTCTGTTTGGGCCACGAAATGCTGCAACGGATGCGGCACCCCGGCAGCCTGCAGTTTTTCCCGGAAGTACAGGAACAACGCATGGTCTTCCAGCCGGTACCCTGCCTTGCTCGCGAAGATGAAGAGGGTGCGCTCGAGATTAAGTTGCTTTTCCGCGCGGTAAATTGTTGTGGGACAAGTATTGTCAAGGATTACTATCTGATGGTCATTCCCCGATTGCACGAATGGCAGAAGAGCCCTTGCCGCCAGGTTTGCGGACTCGAATGCAATCAGCGCACGGCAATCGAGCCCATCAGCCGTGGCGGCTGACTCCTCCTGTCTTATGCCTTTGAGAAGTGGCTCGAGGGTAGCAGGCAGGTCCAGCCAGCCCAAATTGGAGAGGATGTGGGATTGCTCGAACTCCTCTTCCGGCCAGAGCGTGGTGTCTTTCGTCCACAGCCGCTCCAGCACTCGGTTCTCAAGAAAGTACTCGAGCCCTCGATGGAATGCAGTTTGCAAACAGCCGGCGACGATTGATTGCGCGCGAATCGGCATGGGCCCCCGTTTACCGTCCACGAAGCGATCGCAGACGTGCGGAATCGGACAGCCCACTTGGGCATTGAGGTCGAGCCTGGTTCAGAACGAGCGGTTTGCCCCTGGAGATAAACAAGAAGAGTGGACCCTGCCGTATAGATCGAGCACAGAGTAGCGAGAACAGCAGCGGCTTGCAACATTTCTTTCTCTATCCGAGAATGGTGTCTTCCAGGAGGAACGCATGGCCAACGATTCATGTGGACCCACACCCACGCCCAGCGAACCCGTCAAGCCGGGAACACGCATGGTGCATTGTGTGAAGTTCGGCAAGGAAATGCCCGGGTTGGATCGCATCCCCTGGAAAGGTGAACTCGGCAAACGCGTCTACGAAAACGTCTCCAAGGACGCCTGGAAGATGTGGCTGGAATACTCCAAGATGGTCATGAACGAATACCGCCTCAATCCCCTAGACCCAAACTCTCAGAAAATCATGGAAGAGCAGATGGAACAGTTCTTCTTTGGCGAAGGCGCGAAATTGCCCGAAGGCTACGTGCCACCCAAGGCAAAAGGTTAATCCCGCGCACCCTTATCCCGCGATACTTTGCAGGGAATTCATTCTGAACCTGAAATCCGAAGTCGAAGAGGGATTTCATCGCACAAAGAACGTGCGATGGAGAACCGTATCTCCGCTCCGGGACGGCGAAAAGCGCCGTCCCTCCGGTCGAAATGACAGATTCTGGGTGGTGCATGGTGGGGGAGAAGCCAACTTCGGCGAAGTTGCGTCTTCATAGGATAACCGTTTGAAACAAAACGAGATGCGCTCGCCTGCAATCGGTCAACTTCGGATTTAAGGCTGAATTGTCAGGACATTCTTCTGCCTGTAGGGTGTTCCACAGGCAGGCGCGGCGTCAGTGTGAATTTCAGTTGGGCATGAGCGGCCCGTAGCCCCGCTTCCACCGCTGCGGGCGTATCGCCACGAGCAAACAGGAAACCCAGATAGCTCGATCCCTCCGGCCAGGCCGCGATGTAATCGCGCGCGCGCGCTGTGATTTCCAGACTGGTAATCCCGGGAATTTGCCGCGCTGATTTTTCTCCTTCTACATTCTCGAGAACGCCGCTCCGCGGCACCGGAATCATCATGACTCCCGATGCGGCTGCTTCGCGAACCGCATCGCCACCAGGCAAGCCCAGTGCGTGGCGCAAGAGAAGTTCCTCCAGCCCGATTTCTTCTTCGCCATCAGCAAAGCAAAATCGCAAAGCCCCGGCGCATAATCCACCGATTGGCCGTGGCGCTACTTCGATGGGCCAGACTCCCTGTTCATTCAGGCGAAATTCGGCGTGCACCGGGCCGTGCGTCAGCCCCAAGGCTCGAACGGCGGATCGCAAAGCGCTTTCGATGACGCGCTGCTCGGAATCCGGCAACCGCGAGGGCGTGACATAAATTGTCTCCTCGAAATAAGGCCCCTCCAGTGGATCCGGCTTGTCGAAGATCGCCAGTATTCTCAGCGTCCCCTCGGTCAGCAGAGCCTCGACGGCCACTTCACTGCCTGGCAGGTAGCCTTCAACGAGCATTTGATCCAGATGCGCTTCGCGTGTCGCGCGTATCTCCGGCGATTCCAGGAGTTTTTTCAGCCGTGCTGCGCCCGCAGCGAACTCCTCGCGATTATTGGCGCGCACCACCCCCTGGCTGGCCGATAGCGAGAGCGGCTTGAGTACGCACGGATACTTGATGCCCAGAAGTGCGGGCTCCGGCACGGCATTCAACGAAACGCCGCGGAACCACGGCACCGGAATCCCGGCTTCGCGAAACACCTCTCGCGTGCGCAACTTGTTCCGGCAGGCCTCCACACTCACCGGATGATTGTGGAGCAGCCCAAGACCGCGCGCCGCGTACGCCGCCGTGGGCCCCGGACGATCACCTAATGCCAGGACGCCGTCGACACGGAGTCCTCGCTGCGCTTCCAGGACGTCCCGCGCCGCAGTTTCCGGCGATTCAAAATGTGCGGATAGCGCATGGTCGTTCCAGGGATCGTCCATCCGCCGGCAACGATCGGTAACAAAAGCGAGCTCCACGCCAAGCTTTTCCGCCGCTGCATTAAATGAACGCGTCTGGTATCCGAGCTTTGTGGCAAACAACAGCAGTCGTTTTCGTGGATTCATCAAAGTGCGATCCCGTATTTCGCCGACGCTAGATCTCACACCAGCACGCAACCGCGCCGGATCCGCTAAACAAACGTCTCCGCCTGCCGTACCGCTTCCTTAGCCTTGGCTATCGGGACCAACTGGTCCCGTGTCGGCTCCGCTCAACAATACCAGGGCTCGTTGAGATAGGGCACCGTCGCCCGCGCGGCCAGAACCGGCATCGCCGATTCTTCCGTTTTCCGGCCAGCAGCGCGATTCGCCGCCCGCCAGAGCAGCTCGAACGTCGCCGCCCGGCTGCGTTTGATCTTCTCGCTCGCCGCAACGATTTCCTGAGTCTCCTCGGCCAGCCGGTCCACCCCCGGATTGGGATTTTTCCAGGGATAGACGAGCGCTCTGGCATCGAAGGGTGCAACGCTTTCACGGACTTCCGGTAATTCCAGCAGCCGCGATCCCGCGGGAATCAGCAGGCGAATGGCCAGTTGGATGGGTGCGACAGCTTCGACGAGATTGAGCCGCTGCAGATTTTCGAATAGCTCGAGATAGTTTTCAAATGTAGCCCAGGGAGTGAATGGAACAAAGGTCGGCTGAAGAGTGATGCCGGCGCGCCGGCATTCTTCAACAACACGAAAGAAATCCGCGCGCGTGTGGCCCTTCCGCAGTTTCTGCAAAATACCGTCGTCCATAGACTCGACGGCGGAAATGATGAACAGGCATCCCGTCTGCCGCAGCGTCCGCAGCAATTCGACATTCTGCAGAAGATGCTCCACCTTGATCGTCACGTCATACGTGAGCGCGGGGAATTCGCGATGCAGTGCTTCCACCAGCGGAATGGCGTGTCTGACTCCATTGAAGAAATCCGGATCGCCAAACGTGATGTGCTGCGCGCCGGCGGCCACCTGCTGCCGGATGTCCGCCAGCACGACCTCCCGGTCAACGATGCGGAAAACACCGTTGTATACCGGCACAATCGGACAATGCCGGCACAAATGTTTGCAGCCGCGGCTCGCTTCCGTGTATCCCACCGTGCGATGTTCGCCGTTCGGCAGCACCAGGTGCGCGTACGAACGCAGCGGCGGCAATCCCTCGCGATCCGGCTTCTGGAAACGCAGCCGCGCCAGCGAAACACTCGTGTCCAACGGATGAATCTGCGGCGAAGCGGATAGGCCTTCCAGGTGCTCCGCAAGATCCACCAGGGACTGCTCAAATTCGCCCCCCAATAAGCTCTTCACACCGTGGGAGCGAAAACTCTCCGCGGAAAGCGAAGCGTACAGTCCGTAGGCGCACAAATGCGCGTTGGGCTGAATGCGGCGAATAGGTTCCAGAAGTTCCAGCGTGAGCCGTGTCGCAGTATGCATCGGCACATAAAATGCCACCAGCCGCGCCTCCCGCACGGCCTGTTCGTTCAAGGGTTCTCGCGATAAATCCAGGCAAGTCACCGCATGCCCGCGCTCCCGCAGCCAGGCTGCAGGCGAGGCCAGCCCAAATGGCTGCCGCCCCAGTTCGTACGTCGAAATCAGGACGATTTTCACGGCCTTTCCATTATAGCGTTCCCGCACCGCCGCAAGATTTCGGTTATCATAGAGATCCAACCATTCCATGAAAGGACCCCTAGAATGCCCATCTCCGCGGCAAATTCCTTCGGAACGCGAGACAACCTGAACGTTGGCGCGCAAACTTTTGAAATTCAGCGCCTCGAGAAGCTGGAAAAGCAGGGCCTCGGACAATTCACCGGGCTTCCCTTCTCCCTCCGCATTCTTCTGGAAAACCTGCTGCGCTGTGAGGACGGGCGCTCCGTTCGCGCCGAGGATATCCGCGCGCTCGCCAGCTGGAAACCCGGCGGCGAACAAAAAGAAATTGCCTTCATGCCCGCACGCGTCCTGTTGCAGGATTTCACCGGCGTCCCCGCCATCGTGGACCTGGCCACGATGCGCGAAGCGGTTCAAAAAATGGGCGGCAATCCCAAGCGCATCAATCCCCTTTTCCCCGCGGAGCTGGTCATCGACCATTCCGTTCAGGTGGACAGTTTCGGCAATGTGAACGCCTTCGGCATAAACGCGGAACTTGAATTCCAGCGCAACGTCGAGCGCTATGCCTTCCTGCGCTGGGGACAAAACGCCTTCCGCAATTTCAAGGTCGTGCCACCCGATACGGGCATCTGCCACCAGGTCAATATCGAGTATCTCGCGCGGGTGGTTTGCTCCGTTCCAAGCGGTAGCCGCGTCGAAGCCTATCCGGATACGCTCGTCGGCACGGATTCGCACACCACGATGGTGAATTCGCTCGGCGTGTTCGGCTGGGGCGTCGGCGGAATTGAAGCGGAGGCCGCCATGCTGGGCCAGCCTCTCTCGATGCTCGTCCCCGAAGTGGTGGGCTTCAAGCTCCACGGCCGGCTTCGCGAAGGAGCCACTGCGACGGACCTGGTTCTTACGGTCACCGAGATGCTCCGAAAGAAGGGCGTCGTCGGGAAGTTCGTGGAGTTCTACGGCTCCGGCCTTTCCACCTTAAGCGTGCCGGACCGCGCCACCATTGCTAACATGGCTCCCGAATATGGCGCGACCATGGGCTTTTTCCCCGTGGACAACGAAACGCTGGCCTACCTGGAATTCACCGGACGTTCGCACGAACACATCGCCCTGGTCGAAGCCTACTGCAAGGAGCAGTACCTCTTCCGGACCGACGCGACACCCGACCCAGCGTTCAGCGACTCGTTGGAGCTCGATCTCGGCAGCGTTGAGCCCACGGTGGCGGGACCAAAACGCCCGCAAGACCGCGTCGCGCTCAAGAACGCCAAAGCGTCCTTCATGAAAGTGGTAGAAGGCGCGCCCGCAACACAAGTCCCCGTTAAGAACAATGGCGACGCCTTCGAGCTTTCCAGCGGCGCGGTCGTGATTGCCGCCATTACGAGTTGCACGAACACCTCCAATCCTTCGCTGATGCTCGGCGCGGGCTTAGTGGCCAAGAAAGCCGTCGAGCGCGGGTTACAAGTCAAGCCGTGGGTGAAGACCAGCCTCGCGCCGGGCTCGAAAGTGGTGACGGACTATCTGCAAGCCTCGGGCCTGATGGCGTACCTCGAGAAACTGAAGTTCCACCTGGTGGGCTACGGCTGCACAACCTGCATCGGCAACAGCGGACCTCTGTCCGATCCTATCGGCGCCGCCATCAAGGAGAACAATCTCGTCGCTGTGGCCGTGCTGAGCGGCAACCGCAATTTTGAAGGGCGCGTGCATCCGTTGGTGCGCGCGAATTACCTCGCTTCCCCGCCGCTCGTCGTGGCCTACGCGCTCGCGGGCCGCATGGATATGGACTTGACCACCGAGCCGCTGGGAACCGATTCCGCCGGCAAGCCCGTCTATTTGCGCGAGATTTGGCCTACCGCGCAGGAAGTGGAATCCACCGTCCGCGCCGCGGTTTCCACAGCGCAATACCGCAAGGTTTACAGCGAAGTCTTCGAAGGCGACGCGCGCTGGAAAGCCATGCCTATCCCTGAAGGCGATCTGTACAAGTGGGATGCGAACTCCACGTACATCAAGCTGCCTCCGTATTTCGAGAACATGCCAAAGACCCCGGCTCCGCTTGCGGATATTCATGGTGCGCGCGTACTCGCTGTTCTCGGCGATAGTGTGACCACCGATCACATCTCTCCCGCAGGCTCCATCGCCGTGGATTCCCCAGCCGGGAAATACCTGATCGCTCATGGCGTGAAGCCGCACGAATTCAACTCCTACGGCGCCCGCCGCGGCAATCACGAAGTGATGATGCGCGGCACGTTTGCGAACATCCGCCTCCGCAATCAGCTTGCCCCGGGCACGGAAGGAAGTTGGACGTTGCATCTGCCCGAGGGCGAAAAGATGTTCATCTACGACGCCGCGGTGAAGTACCGCGAAGACGGCGTGCCCCTGATCGTGATCGCGGGCAAGGAGTACGGCTCCGGGTCCTCGCGCGACTGGGCCGCCAAGGGCACGCGGTTGCTCGGCGTGCGCGCCGTCATCGCGGAGAGCTACGAGCGCATTCACCGCAGCAACCTCGTGGGCATGGGCGTGCTCCCGCTGGAATTCAAGCACGGCGAAACTCGCGAATCCCTTGGCCTGACGGGGCACGAGGTGTTCTCGATAGATGGCGTGTCTACTCTGATGCCACGAAAGCAAGTCACCGTTCGCGCCGAGTCGGCGGATGGGACGGAGAAATCTTTCACCGCAACCGTGCGCGTGGATACGCCGGAAGAGGTGGCGTATTACAAGCATGGCGGCATTCTGCAGTATGTGCTGCGGCAAATGCTGGAGTAGATGTTTTCCCCAGCGAAAGTTGAAAAGCCCCGGTGAGAGCTCGCGGAGCTTTCCATTGCCAACGGAGAGGCACCTACAGCGCCTCCTGGGGATGAGCAGCGACTGGCGCAAAGGTACGTTGCGCCAGACACGATGCAAGTGGTTGCCGTGAGCGACGCCCAGTAGATCGCTCCGGCCCTGCAAAAACCCGGCGCGGTGCAAGTTCTTGATGCCCGCGGAAGACTAGAGAAAACCAAGCCCGCATCGAATTAGAGTGACGTCCCAGAAGATTCTGGCATTTCTCTTTAGGAGGCCGGGGCTTCAGCCCCGGCGTAAAGCCCAGAAAATGAATTGGGCTTTAGCCCCTGAGGACTCTGGGCTTCTTCGCGATATTTTCGGGACACAATACTGGGAACTTACTGCGGATTCCCCAATTACAAACGGCAGGAAAAACACCGCGTCAGCGGGACGAGGTTCGTTTTTCGGACGCTCCATCGCGGCTCTTAATCCACAGGAAAAGCCCAATTCCAGCCAGCACGGAGAGAATGCTGACGATCTGCGCATTGGTCAGGCCCAGGAATACGCGTGGATTGATGCGGATGATTTCCACCAGATACCGCGCGATGCCCGTCAAAACCAGATAGCCGCAGAAAATAAGACCTTTATCTTGAGGGCGGCGCAGAAACTTGCCGCCTAAATACCAAAGAAACGCGCCAATGGCGCACCAAGCCAGGAATTCATAAATGGGCGTCGGGTGCACTTTACAGTTTTCTGGCCATCCGTACAGAACGCATGGCCCGGGGGTAGGCATGACGCCGGTGGTAGGTACGAGGCCGTTGGGAAAGCTCATGCCCCACGGCAAGGTGGTCGGCGTCCCGTAGTCGCCGTCGCCGGAGAGCAGACAGCCCATTCGCCCGATCGCATACCCAAACGAGGCTGCGGGCGAGCACGCGTCCAGGAATTGCAGCAGAGGATATCCGGTACGCTTACCGAGAAGGAGTAGCGCGGCCATGCCGCCGATGAATCCTCCGAACCAAGTGAAGCCATAACGATCAAAAAGTACCGCGAACGGATGGGCCCGGAATGTCGCGGGGGATTCGAGCGCGCTATACACCTTTGAAGCGAGGATCCCTGACAATCCGGCGATGGTGATTATGGTGAACGCGTCCAGAGGGATGCTGGGAAACAATGGCGACAAAGTAGCCTTGGTCGTCATGCCGCGGCGGTCGAAGTCCGCTTGAAAAATGTAGGCGGCGCAAATCAGACCAAGCGCCACCATCAGACCGTACGTGGGAATTGATAAGGGGCCTATGTGAATGAAGGGGATCATAGAGTTGGCCGGCGTGCCCTGAAGATTATACACGAGGCAAAGCGGAGAGCCCCTCAGGCGGCGGGTGGCCGCGGCTGTAGTAGCGCTTCAGCCCTTTGCGCATCGGAAACCCCGAAGCGAGAAATGCCAACCCAAGGCCCAGGTTCCCACAGCGAACCTGGGGCACCCTCCGCGTCTCACTACTGCTGCGGGAATTGCTGGAGTGATATACTCGCGATGCCCCTTATGTCAACACTTTCCGACATGTTAAGCCCGGGCCACCCGCTTGAAGCCGCGGCCCCCAGCGCCGGACTTCTGATAGCGCTAGTGGTTGAACGTGTAGCGACGTTGCCGTCAATTAGAGACGACCGCTACAATTGCAAATTAGGATTAGGTTGCTAACTGACTTGATTAAACCGCCAAGAGCAGCCGCCAAGGAACTCCTGCCTCTTTGGAGTTTCCTAGGCGTGAGTGCAATTTTGTCTTGGACAATCTGGATTTGGCCCCTCGACGAGAAACTCTTTTTCTATCTGAGTTTCTATGGATGGCGGGTGACTTGGCCTTTAAATAATCTAAAACTTGTGATTGGAAACTGCATGCCCGGAATGCTTGCTCTTGTCTGGGCAAGAGTTCAAGGAAGGCAACAATTTCGGGGTTTGCTGTCCAGTTTGTTCGCATGGAGAACCAAGCCCAAGTGGTACCTACTCGCCGTAGGACTTCCTTGCGGCATATTCATGGCAACGCTATGCGCTGTACTCCTGACCGTGCCCGCGAAGATTGCCCGGCCTCCTCTATCCGTGCTCTTGTTGGGTCTGGTGTCTAGTTTCGGGGGCCCCCTATGGGAGGAAATAGCATGGCGAGCCTTCGCCCTCAGAAAACTCCAAACCAGGTACTCGGCACTGGTTTCATCTTTGATTATTGGTGTGTTTTGGGCAGTTTGGCATATCCCAATGTGGGCTCTAACTCTGAACTACTTGACAATTCCGTTGCTGCTGATTATCTGCATCAATCTTATTGCATGGTCAATCGTATTCACCTTCTTGTACATTGGAAGTGGCCAAAGCCTACCGGTTGTGATTGTACTCCATGGCACGTACTTGATCTTACAAAACGAGGCCTTCGCGGCACTGGCGTACGGTCAGCTAACACTGCCGAAGGATGTAGCCCAAGCAATCGCGTATGGTCCCCAATACTTGATTTTGATTGAGATGGTCCTTGCCTTATGCTTAGCGATCATATTTGGAAGAAGATTGGCGGGTGGCCCTGGCGCTAGATCCTGAGGGGGAATCGGGTGCCCCGCACGTCGGTTTTACGTGTGGGGGTTTTGACTTGGATTTCGTTGCTTGAGGTGGTCTCTCTTCCCGCACTCTTGTTCGTACGAGTTCCGAAACTAGAGCCTCACGAATACGGATTGACACTTAGACCGAGTGCTGGTCAGTTGGGCTTGGACTTGAAGACGAAGTTGATGGTGTGGGTCTCGCTGCCGCTGATGGTGACTTCCTGCGACTGCTCGCCATAGAACTCGTGCCAGGCCGTGATGGTGTACTTGCCCGGAGGCAAGTTGGCCAGCGAGAACGAACCGCCGTCGCCGGTCACGGCGTAGTGCGAGTTTGGCATCACCGCAAGGATGCCATGCATCCAGGGATGCACGTTGCACTTCACGGAAATGAATTCCGCCTGATCATACCTCTCGCTGATCGGCGGCGCTCCCGGCGGCTGCGATTTATTCCACTCGCGATTGAACTTCGGCTGTGGATGGATGTTGTGAGAGGTCTGATCCTCGTTGGTGATCTTCAGTTCTTGATTGACCTGGAAGGCAAGAAGGTGGGGGATGTACCGGCAACCCTTCTGCGTGAAGGTCGCGGCGTTGGAAGGAGCCGCGTCACCCGGCGCTCCCGCGGATACGTAGACAACTACGTTTTCCAGGCTGTTCCCGGCGCCCGTTACGACGGTTTCCGCGAGCTGCGGCGTCGCGTACATCTTGGCGCAGGATGGTTCCCCGGACATGTCAATGGGTTTCATCTTGACCGGTGTGCCCTCGTAGGTCACTTTGCCGCTGACAGTGCCTCCGCTCGGCCCCGCATACGCCGCGGCCGAAGCGGCAAGCAAGGCCAGTCCTGCCATCACCACGTGCTTCGTTTGCATTCCTCGATCCTCCTGATCTCCAACACCAGTGTATGCATTTCAGACCTTCTTGGCATTTACGATTTCCACTATGCAAGAACTTTCCAGCGCCGCGCTGACACGCGGCCCCTTCTGGTCGCAGAGCTATCCGGATGGCCCCAAAGCCTTCCGGTCATCCTCGGACCCGTGATACGCCTTCCCAGATAATTGTTCCTCTGCAGTTCCTTGGGATGAATTACTCTAATGGGCAGGTCCGTCCATAAGGAGTCCTTATGCAGAAAATCAACGCGGCCATTATCGGATTAGGATTCGTCGGGCGAGCGCACCTGGACGCCTTGCGGCGCCTTGGTATTTCGGTCCAGGGCGTGCTGGGGAGCACGCCGGAGCGCACCAAAGCTTCGCGGGATGCGCTGGGATTGCCGCGAGCGTACGCTTCGCTCGAAGAACTCGCCGCCGACTCGTCCGTTCACGTCGTGCATTTGTGCACGCCAAACAATGAACATTTCCAGGAGGCCAGCCAGCTTCTTCGCGCGGGGAAAAATGTCTTGTGCGAAAAGCCGCTGACCCTGGATTCGCGGGAATCCGCGGCGCTGGTTTCCCTGGCGAAAGAAACGGGACGAGTGGGCGGTGTGGCGTACAACCTGCGCTACTACCCCCTGTGTCAGGAAGCTCGCGCGTTGATCCGGAAGGGCGCGATCGGGCAGGTGCGGCTCGTGCACGGCAGCTTTTTGCAGGATTGGCTGCTCTATCCCACGGATTGGAACTGGCGGCTGGAAGCAAAGTCGGGCGGCGAACTGCGCGCCGTCTCCGACATCGGCACGCACTGGCTCGACCTGGTGACCTGGATGACCAACAGCAAGGTGTCCGAGCTTTGCGCCGATCTGGCCACGGTTCTTCCGACACGGCGCAAGCCCAAGGGCCGCGTGGAGACATTTCAGAAAGCGGGCGCCGCGGAAACCGAGGAAGTGCTGATGACGACCGACGATTACGCCTCCGTGCTGCTGCGCTTTGAAAACGACGCTCACGGCGTGATGACCGTTTCCCAAGTAAGCGCCGGGCGCAAGGCGCGTTTGTGGTTTGAGGTCGACGGCTCCGAAGGTTCGCTGGCGTTCGATTCCGAATCGCCCAATTCGCTGTGGATTGGCCGGCGGGACCGGGCCAGCGAAGTGCTCCCGAAAGATCCCGCGCTGCAATCGCCCGAATCGCGCGGTTATGCAGCTTATCCCGGCGGGCACGCCGAGGGTTACCCGGACACTTTCGTGCAACTTTTCAAGGATTTCTATAGCTACGTCGCTGCCGGAGATTTTCGCGCACCGCGAAGCTTTCCGACCTTTGACACGGGTCACGACGAACTCCTGCTCTGCGAAGCGATCGCCGAAAGCGCGCAGAAACGAAGCTGGGTCTCTGTCGGAGCGTAAGCAGTTGCAGCTCTATTTCAGGGCGCGGGTGGATTCGCGGGCGACGAGTTCCGCGGGAATTTTGCGGCGCACGACGGAAATATCGCGATTCTGATTCGTCGCTTTGATGGCCTCCAGAACAATGCCCGCGCTCATTGCGCCCATGGCTTCCATAGGCTGGCGAACGGTGGTGAGCGACGGCACGCTCAGATTGGCCTGCGCCACGTCGTCGAAACCCACAACGGAACAGTCTTCGGGTACGCGCAGGCCTTTTTTCTTCAGCGCACGTAAGGCGCCTCATGCTTATCCGGTTGTTTCAGCAAGCCCCAATTAGTAGTATATGGGCATGCCGCGCCCAGCGTTTGCGAAAACCTTACGCGAGTTCCAGTCGATGTTCTCTACCGAAGAAGCTTGCCAGAAGTA
>Ga0208820_1000053_pt1 | contig 129476 bp, 121 predicted proteins | sample June2015DPH_16_5_FD_184713 | JGI IMG/M metagenome (GOLD analysis project Ga0208820, IMG submission 184713) | Peatland microbial communities from SPRUCE experiment site at the Marcell Experimental Forest, Minnesota, USA - June2015DPH_16_40... | ecosystem: Environmental > Terrestrial > Soil >...
GGCTCTATCAGGAAGCCTGGAAAAAGAGAAAGGATGTTTAGCCTCCATCAGTAACATTAAATCATGATCTGCTAATATATACCCCCCTTAAAGCGAAATGCTTTAAGGGGGGTTTTTTATGATTTTTTTCAATTAATGCATATAATGAATGCATAATTTATTTTGACCATGCACTGTAAAGAATAAACCACAGTATTTTACCGTATTCCATTGAGACTTTTTTCCAATCTGCTAATGACAGATCCCAGTAATCCGCTGGTGCTTTTTCGTAACGCGTAGGAACAAAATAAAAATTACCTTTATTTGTGTCAAATACTTTGGAGATGATTAACTTGATTCTTCTCATGTGATAAGGCGAACTCACTAATATTGCAGAAGTTAACTTATAATTAGACATTATCTTTTGCGCCTCGATAATTTCCCAATGTGTATCCTCATAAAAGCGGGCTTGAGCATTATTATCTTTCTTGTCGCTTCTATTCAGAAATAAATTCGGCGGCATGCTTTCCATTTGCCCTTTTTCAAAAATTCGATAAGCTCTGTAATAGGCCGGAATAATCAGGTAATCGGCCATTCCTTCATTCATTAATCTATAAGCTTCTTTTTTACGGGCATTAAAACCCGGCCCTAAAAGAAGAATGATTGAGTCTGCTTTCTCATATTTTGAAGAGTAAAGTAAAAACCTTGGTGCATACAAAATAAATCCTCCCAATACAACCAATATTATAATACAGAAGGCAGTGCATTTATTGAATTTTTTCATGAAAATATCCTTGACTTTCCCAATAATTATTTATATTGAATAAATAAGTTTCAAATAGAACATTGTCCCTTATTGAGAAATCGAACGGAAAACTACGGCTCGTAATAAGTAGCAATACCGCCAATGGTAAGTCAAGTTATCTGGGCGGTTTTTTTATTCTATGATATAATGTTTTATATAAACTTAAACAAATTGTAAAGAGTTTGTAACTATTATGAATAATTTTTTAATAGAAAGCAACTGTCCTGTAATAAATAACAAAAGTCCTGGCAATTGCCTTTATGCTTATATTATGGAAACCATAGATTTAGGCATTGTTATTTTGGGTGTAAAAGAGAAGGAAATTGTTTTCAAAAATAAATTTGCCTCCGACCTGTTTCAAGACAATGATGATAATCTCGGATATAGAGCTCTTCTGACATTGCTTTTATCTGAGGATGGAAAGGTTCCACCCAACGAAATTATAGGTAAAGCCTATACCTTGTGGTATAAAAATCGCCTTTTAGGTTATACGCCTTATATGATCTCCAACCGCTTTATCTGGGTCATCATTAGAGACATTACGGAAAGAAGCCGTTTGGAATCAATTGCCGAAGCTGTCAATTCAATGGAAAATATCAGCTACATTTTTTCCGGTATTCGGCACGAGTTGGGAAATCCCATTAACTCCATTAAAATGACCTTGAGCGTTCTTAAAAAAAATCTTAATAATTACTCGACAAATGCAGTAGAAAAATTTGTTGATCGCGCTATGACTGAAATTTCTCGCGTCGAATTTCTTTTACAGGCGCTAAAAAGTTTTAGCATATTTGAAAATCCTAATATTCAAAACATAATATTAGAAGAGTTTTTAATCAGTTTTATCTCGTTGGTCTCTAGCGATTTGAGTCAATCAGGAATTAAAATCAGCAAACTAATTGTACCCCCGGTGGAAAAAATAAGCGCTGACCAGCGTCTTTTACACCAAGTCATGCTTAATTTGATTACCAACGCTTCGGATGCTTTAAAAAACTGTGAAAATCCGAATATTTTCATTAGAGCTGAAAAAAAAGACGGATTTGTGGCTGTTACCGTCGAAGACAATGGTTGCGGTATGTCCGAAGAAGAACAAACTAATCTTTTCAAACCATTTTATACAACGAAGACGCAAGGCACCGGTTTGGGTTTGATGATTACTTTAAAAATGGTGACTCTCATGAAGGGCCATATGGAAATAAAAAGTCTGAAAGATGTAGGAACAAAAGCTACCGTGTTCATTCCCGAGGGTAAGAAAAATGAATAAAACTAAAAGAAAGATTCTCATCATTGACGATAACGATATCTTTTGTGAATCGGTGCGGGATATCCTGAGTGATGAAGCAACAGAAGTTATTACTGCTAATACCGGCAAAAATGGATTGAAAATCTGCACTGAAACAAAAATTGATGTCGTGATTCTGGATCAAAAGCTGCCTGATACGGAAGGGGTCGCCCTCTGCCCTTCCATACTGCAACAAAACGACCAGACAAAAATTATTTTTGTCACGGCTTATCCCAGCTTCAGCAATGCCATAGAAGCAATTAAAGTGGGCGCTCATGATTATCTTTCCAAACCTTTTGAAATGGCTGAGTTGGAACTTACAGTGAGACAGGCCTTTCGTACACAAGAATTAGAAAAAACCGAACAAATACAAAGCTACCATGATAATAAAGAAAGCGAAGAAATAGATCTTATCTCCGGTCAAGGAGTTTTTGATGAAATACGTAAAATGATCGACCTGGCCGCAGCCAGCGACGCACCGGTTCTTATTACGGGAGAAACTGGTACAGGCAAAAATGTTGTGGCTCGCGCTATTCATTATAAAAGCAATCTACCTAAAAAATTATTTCTTATAACAAATTGCGCTGCTTTTCCGGAGAGTCTTATCGAGGCAGAATTGTTCGGTTCGGAAAAAGGCGCTTTTACCGGTGCAACATCTTTACACCGGGGAATTTTTGAACTAGCCGATGGAGGAACTCTTGTTTTAGATGAAATCGGTTCTATGCCCATTCATTTACAATCGAAATTATTGGGTGTTCTGGAAGAAAAGCGAATTCGTCGCGTGGGCGGGGAATTATTTAAACCTATCAATGTCCGGATTATTGCCATTTCTAATAGTGATCTCGAAGAGGCAATAAAAAATAAGCTTTTTCGTGATGACCTTTACTACCGGCTCAGCGTTATACGCATTCACATTCCTCCGCTGAGAGAAAGAAAGCAAGATATTCCTAAATTATGTGAATATTTTATTAATAAAATGGCTAGAGATACCAAGACCCGGCTGGCTGATTCCGAACTCAATAAGTTGACAGAATATGAATGGCAGGGAAATGTTCGTGAGTTAAAAAACGTGATAGAAAGATCTTTGATTATTCAACGTGGACATTCTCTAAGACCATCACAACTTCTCAGAATTAATCATAACTTTTTATCTTCTGCAGTTGGCAATCACGGAATTAAAGAAAGTGGAGTTATAACGCTGAAGATAATGGAAAAACAATGTATAGGACAAACGCTGGAAAAATATAGGGGAAATTACTCTCAGACAGCAAAGGCACTGGGCATTTCTTTATCCACTTTAAAGAGAAAAGTAAAAATTTATAATCTGACCAATAGCAACTTAATTACTTAGCGCTAGGTCAGAATGAACCATTCATTTTGACCTTCATCGTTAGTTTTCCAAAACCACTCTAGTCTGCAAACCCTTTGTGGCAAAGGGATATAATCAAAAAAAATACTCTGGCACAACAATTGCTTTTAACATAATCAAATTTATTTGTTTCTTCTTTTTTATTTACTGATTTGCATACTGAATCAGCAAAAAACTGTTAGTTTATTGGAGGATTATGACAAACGGATTAAGCAATTTTGAAGTTCTTAAACAAAAAATATCTACTCTACCTCAAGACGATTTTCTGAAAGGACGCCAACCCCGTGTAGGGGAAGTACTAATCGTCGATGATGAAGAAGGCTTTGTTTTAAGTCTTGCTGACGGGTTGAGCGCTTATAGAAAATACTTCAATTTACGAACAGCTCCGAATGGAGCCGAAGCTGTCAAAATCTTAAAATTATCTCCTATTGATCTGGTTATTACCGACTTGAGCATGCCTAAAATGGACGGCTTTGAGCTTCTGGCCTATATGAACCGGAACTATCCTAAAATTCCTGTTATATTAATGACGGCTTTCGGCACACCTAAAATTGAAGAAATCGTCAGCAATATGGGTATTTTCCGTTACTTGGAAAAGCCTTTGGATATAAATTCCATTGCCGACAATATATTTGATGCTCTCGGAATCAAAACCTCACCCTTGGAATCAAAAGTACAAGTATCCGGACAACGACAGAAAACAGAAAGGCAATCATCTTCATCGTCGCCTTTTGGTGAACGCACCGATTTTTCTGCCACTGATGTCCAAACTAAAATTGCTATCGCAAAAAAAGTTTCTGAAGAAGAAAAAAATAAAGCAAAGCTTGAAAATAAATCTAAAGCCGAAATGGCAGGTAAATCTAAATCATTGGCAACTTTTGGTTCACGCACAAGTCTTTCTGTTGCTGAGTTGGAAAAAATGCGGGAAGAAGCGCGCATGAAATTAGAGGTTAAGGTTAAGGATGATGCAGGAAAAAGATCTTCTGAAGACGCGGAAAAGAAAGCTTTAGAAGCAGCTGAAAAGCGAGCTATATTAGAAGCCAAGGCCAAGACCGAGGCCGAAAGATTTGCCCGCGAAGAAGCTCAACGTAAAGCAAAAGAAGCGGAAGAAAGAGCAGAACAGGAAGCACTGGCCAGGGAAGATGCGGAAATGAGAGCAAAAGCCGCAACCAAAGCTAAAGCGGAAGCGGAAAAAAGGGCAGAACAGGAAGCACTAGCCAGGGAAAATGCGGAAATGAGAGCAAAAGCCGCAACCAAGGCTAAAGCTGAAGCTGAAGAAAGAGCAAGACAGGAAGCGCTAGCCAGAGAAGAAGCAGCTAAAAAGACAAAAGCCGAGGCTAAAGCCAAAGCGGAAGCGGAAGCGGAAGAAAAAGCAAGACAGGAAGCACTGGCCAGGGAAGATGCGGAAATGAGAGCAAAAGCCGCAACCAAAGCTAAAGCGGAAGCGGAAGAAAAAGCAACGCAGGAAGCGCTGGCCAGGGAAGATGCGGAAATGAGAGCAAAAGCCGCAACCAAAGCTAAAGCGGAAGCGGAAGAAAGGGCAGAACAGGAAGCGCTGGCCAGGGAAGAAGCGGAAATAAGAGCAAAAGCCGCAACCAAAGCTAAAGCTGAAGCTGAAGAAAGAGCAAGACAGGAAGCGCTAGCCAGAGAAGAAGCAGGTAAAAAGACAAAAGCCGAGGCTGAAGCAAAAGCTAAAGCGGAAGCGGAACTTAGGGCTAAAGAGGCACAAACTCAGGCGAAAGATAAAAAAATTGGTCCTTCAGAAAGCACTAAGCAAAAGCTGAGTGCATGGAAAAAGAGTTAGAGAATTAATAATTTGATAAAACTAAAATCTGACAGTGAGAAGTTAAATTATGAATGTAGGAAAATTAAACACGGCTATTGAAGTTCTTAAAAGCAACTTAGGAGAAAGCTTACTTTCCACGGCTATTGCCATGAATGTTGATGGACAAGCAATAGCCGGTTTTAACTCCGGTCCTAAATTTGCCGCATTTATTGTGAAAGCAATCAATCTTATCAACGATGCTACAAAAATAGGTGGTTTGCCGCAGATTGGAAAATATGCTACTTTTGATTTACAAGAAGACCGAGTGCTAGTTGTATTACCATTAGGAGAATATATATGGGGAATACTTTTAGACAGTTCTAAAACGCAAATGGGACTTTTGTTGAATATTGGAATTCCCGCTGCTATTGATGCGTTTGCTGAAGCAGTTTCTTAAATTACTTTTACCTGGTGCCCTAAAAAATCAGCAAGGGAAGAGGATTGCAAGCATAAAATACTTTGACAAATGAGCTTATCCAGGGAGATTAAAAATGCGTAAACCAATTTCTTTTACCACTGGACCGCAAAAAGATGCTATGTCCAATGCACCCCAGGTAGAGGAGCTTTTAAAGAACCTTGAATTTCACAAGTCTATCCAAAACACAAACAACCGCATAAATAGCGCTGAAAGCATAAAAGAAATAATTCTTGAAATTAGAGAGGACATCCGCAATCTTTTTAACATTCATTTTCTAACAATTTATGTGTTCGATAAGGTCAAAAAGGAAATTTATTCGATGCATTTAGAGGATTCTGCAATTAAAGAAATCCGCTTACCTGTGAATAACTCATCTATCGCCGGTTATGTAGCAAATAACAAGAAAATGGTTCTAATTGCCGATGTTTACAATGAACGTGAGTTAAAAAGCATTAATGAACAGTTGAAGTTCGATCGTAGCTCGGACAAGAAGTTGGGAGTATTATCAGGTCAAGTTTTAGCAATTCCAATTCTGTACGAACGTAATATCATGGGCGTAATGGAAGTAACAACTCAAAAAGGCGGGGATAAAATTGACGACTATCATCAAATCTTCTTAGATGAAATATGCAGCGTGTTGGGAATTGCTTTTTATAATCAGGAGAAGTTCAGCAAACAGCACCGCCATTCAAAATTCGATTACTTAATCAGACATGGCCATATAACCCAGGCATACATAGATAAAGCCACAGAAGAAGCGCGCGAGCAAAAAGAGCCGATTGAAAATGTTCTTATTAATAAATATAGCGTTTCGAAAGATAATATTGGCATGTCTCTGGCCGAATATTATAATTGCCAATTTATTACCTTCAACGATAAACTGCCTATACCGGGCGACTTACTGAGAAATCTTAAAAAGCCCTATTTAAAGCGTGAACTATGGGTTCCCCTGGAAAGAGTTGACGGCAAAATCCGTGTTCTTGTCGATGATCCTACTAATATTATTAAAAGAGATACCATTGAAGGCCTCTTAAAAACAAAATCAGTTAAATATGATGTTTCTTTATCTGATGACATTTTGAAATATATTGACCGTTTTTACTCATTGCCGCAGGATGATTCATCCATAGACGAAATACTAGGGAAATTGGAACAAGATGAAGAGGTCATCGAAGAAGAAAATGGAGAAGTTATCACAGAATCGCACAGTGTCATTATGCAATTAGTCAATAGAATTATAAATGATGCGTATAGCCGTCGTGCGTCGGACATTCATATTGAACCTAATACCGATACTAAAAACGTCGAAGTGCGTTACCGAATTGATGGAGAATGTTCGCTTTATCAGACATTACCATATAATTACCGTGCGGCGGTTGTCTCCCGTATTAAAATAATGTCTAACCTCGATATCACAGTAAAAAGATTGCCGCAGGACGGAAAAATCAAATATAAGCGGGCGGGTGATGAGGAAATCGAACTGCGCGTCGTCACAATACCTACTCAAGGTGGCGGTGGCGCGGAAGACATAGTTATGCGTATTCTGGCCAAAGGAAAAACAATGCCTCTGGAAGATATGGCACTATCCAAACGAAATTACTCGGAAATATTAAAAATAATGGAGCAGCCTTACGGAATGATTTTATGCGTTGGTCCCACAGGATCCGGTAAAACAACAACCCTGCATGCGGGTCTCAAACATATCAATACTCCGGGCAGGAAAATATGGGCCGCCGAAGATCCTGTGGAAATCACCCAGCACGGACTTAGACAAGTGCAAGTGCAGCCGAAAATAGGATTTGACTTTGCCGCGGCCATGCGTTCCTTCTTGCGTGCCGATCCCGATGTAATCATGGTTGGCGAAATGCGTGATTTTGAAACGGCTAAAATTGGTGTGGAAGCATCGCTTACCGGGCATCTTGTCCTAAGCACGTTGCACACTAATAGCGCACCGGAAACGATTGTCCGGCTATTGGATATGGGCATCGATCCATTAAACTTCGCTGATGCTCTGCTCGGCATACTGGCGCAGCGGCTTGTCCGAACACTATGTAAAAAATGCAAGGAAGCCTATCACCCCAGCAAAGAAGAATATGAAGAAATTGCCGAAACATACGGAAAAGAATATTTTGCCCAGTTGAATATTCCTTATACTAACGAGCTATCACTTTATCGTCCGAAAGGTTGCGATGCTTGCGAAGGGACAGGCTATCATGGACGTATGAGCATTCATGAACTTCTTATCGCCTCAGATAACATTAAAAGAATGATTCAAAAACATGAGCATGCCGAACAGATTCGCAATACGGCAATTGCTGAGGGGATGACCACTCTGCTACAAGATGGCATCGTCAAAGCAATCGAGGGACATACAGATTTAAAGCAAGTAAGACGCGTTTGTATAAAATAAGCCTAATTTCGAAAAATATTAAAGCCATGAAAAACCTAATTGACTCAATAAATATAACGCTGGAAGTGCTTCAAAATTATAATGATTTTCTTTCGGCAAATAAAAGAAATAATGAAAGTAAGAAAATATTCAAGCAGGAGTATTTTAATTCAAAAGAGCATAGTGCTAAAAACAAACACAGGATCAGGTAATTTTTTCCAGTATTCTACTTATAAATTCAGGATACAAAATAATCAAAACAAGAGATATCATCCAAGTTGTTTAAAAAAGCAACGCCATTAATAAACATTTTAGTCTACTTTATGCTTTAGTTTGATGATAAGCCGTCTTTATTTACAGGACATTAAAAAAATTAGTCTTAGCAACTTTCTAAGTTGTATCGCCAAAATAATCTGCCGAGAATATGTAAATTTCAGTTTCTTTATCTTTCCATGCCTGTGGTGGCAAGCCGGCTTTATAACAAGTTTCCTGTAAAAAATATTCCCGATCCCACCCATATTCGGCAGCCACTTGCGGCAATAATAAGCCGGAATTATAGCCACGTACAATGTATAAGCCATGCTTCCCCACTTCAATTTCATCAATATTTTTTATACGTTTCAATGGACTTAGTACGGACACTTCAAATGTTAAATCTTGAATTTCCTCCAGCTTTAATGATGGAAATCGGGGATCATGAAACGCCGCCGCAGCAGCCATTTCCCGCACAGTTTCCCAAAGCGGTTTAACTGCTTTTATGTAACCGATACAGCCGCGCAAATGGCCATGTTTTTTCAAAGTCACAAACGCGCCCCTTCTCTCCTTGAGCGTTTGCGACTCCAGAGTTAATATCGGCATTCCCTTATCATTGAATTTAGCCGTGATCGCTTTTTTCACAATATCCAGAAGAGTAGTTTTTTCTTTTTCCGTAAGTTCCATATGGGCTCCATTTTACTACACCAAATAGTATTCAGAAGAATACCGAAGTGGTAAGAAAAGTTCACCTTAGGCTGCCCAACACCTTGAGAAAACAGACAGCTAAGACATAAAGGCAGCCGATTAAAGACAACTTGTCATTATTTATAGTAAGCTGCTGATGCATATCCAACAACGGAACTTTTATCGCCGGTTACATCTCCGGAATTTGCATACTTTAGAAGACGTGCTTTGTTTGCGCCGAACATACGTGCCGCCAGCATAGCCACCACCATTGGGCCGCCGCCGCATGCCTCCGCAGTCCCACCGGTGAGAGTTTCCATAAGACCTGCTGCGTCGCTTTCTTTCAAATGCCGCAAAATAACTTCATCCAACTTTTTCGCCGTGTTGTAATCGTGAAAATGAGACAAATCGGAACTGGCTACAATCAATATCTTGCTGCCGCCTGCCGCCTGATGAATTGCCGCAGCAAGCTTACGGCAGGTATTTTCGCTCTGATCGCCCATCACCAGGGGAACAAAGGAAAATTCACCCAGCGCCACCTGCAGAAAAGGAAGTTGAATTTCTAGAGAATGCTCCTGCAAATGAGCTGCCGGCATCTCCTCAATTATTTCATTCAAATCCTTAATTACTTCAGCCAGGAATTTATTTACGAAAACAACGCCCAGCGGCGTCTCGTAACCGCCTCTGCTATATATGGACACACCGGAAAAAGCGACACGGTGGCTCGGGCCAATAACTACAACCGCGTCATATTTCTTCCCGCAGATAAGCTTGTAGGCATAGGCAGCAACTTGTCCCGAATATATGTAGCCAGCATGCGGTGCTATTAAAGCCACGATTTCTCCTTCCAACGCCAGATCCGGCACTGCTCTAAAGTAATTCTGAATATCTTTTCTCAGAACGGAAGGATCTCCTGGATACCAGGAGCCAGCTATTACTGATTTTCTTAAAACATCCATATTATGCTATCATTTAAATCGCCAGATTGCCCCCTGGGGCGTATCTAAAACATCAACCCCGAGTTCGGTAAGCTGTTGTCTCATAAAATCTGCTTCCGGCCACTTGCCAGCAGCTCTCGCCTTTTCTCTTTTATGAATGAGTTCATTTATTTCCCGGCCGGCGGATTGCTGACTAAAATCTATTACGCCCAAGATGTTGTTAATACTCTTAAGCGCCGTTAGAATTTTTCGAGCATCACCTTTGCTGATCATTCCCTGTGCCAGCGGCGAATTTAACTTACCAATAAAATCGAAAAGAGCCGCCAGCGCACCGGCGATGTTTAAATCGTCATCTAAAGAAACCAGAAAGCCATGATTGAGATCGTAAATCAACTGATCAACTTCGGAAAGATCCGCCGCATCAGTATTAATAGCGTCCACCCGGGAAATAAAAGTATCGATTTTTTTAACCGTATTCTTTGCCGCCTTTAACGCTTTCTCGGAATAATTGATCGGTTTACGATAATGCATCCCCAGCAGGAAAAATCGTATATCCCTGCCGTTGTAACCATTTTGCCTTAATTGAGCTAGCGGCAGAGAATTATTTAAAGAGCGAGACATCTTTCGTCCATTAACCAATATCAGCTCAGCGTTAATCCAATAATTAGCTCCGTTGTGGCCGGAGAACGCCTTATTAATAGCCAAAATATTTTCACAATGGGGAAACGTCTCATCAGCTCCGCTAATGTGAATATCATAAACTGCGCCCAGATATTTCTGAGAAATAGCCGCACATTCCAAATGCCAGCCGGGTCTCACATTACCCCATTTAGCCTTATGATAAATACCTCTCTTCAACTCTCCCAAGCTTGCTCTTTTCAGTAGAGCAAAATCGGCCGGGCTGTCTTTTTCATAATCGTCAAGATCAATAGACTTGCCCAGCCTCGTCTTGCCTAAATCAACATTGGAAAGACGGCCGTAATCGGCCATTTTGGAAATGTCGTAATATACAGAATGTAATTTTTCATACGCATAATTCTTATCGACTAATTTCTCGACAATCTTGAGCATTTCTTCAACATTCTCGGAAGCCTTGACGTAAATATTATCCTGATGGATATTTAGATATTTTGCGTCTTCCAGAAATACCTGCAAATATTTATCCGAATAGTCGGCAAGTTCCATCACCGCTTTTTCCGATCCCTTAATCGACTTATCGGTCATATCGACAATGTCCAGGACGTGTTTGACTTTGTAGCCTTTATAAATCAGATAGCGGCAAATTAAATCGGCAACAATCAGACGCCGGTAATTCCCCAGATGAGGCGCATCATGAACTGTCGGCCCGCAGGTATGCATTTGCACCTCTTCGGCTTTCACCGGCTTAAAGAGAGTTTTTCGGCGCTTTAAGGTATTATAAAGATTCAGAGTGGAGAGATCTTCCCTCACGGCAAATAATTCAGTGCTTAAATATCGTTCACCGCTATCCGGAAAAATGACCACAAGCATGCCTTCTGCCATTTCGCGGGCTTTCTGAGCCGCAACAAACATGGCCGCTCCGGAACTCATACCCGCAAGTATCCCTTCTTCTCGGGCGAGCCTTCGGGACATCTCAAAAGCGTCTTCATCCAAGATATTCACTTTTTCATCAAGACACTTTTTATCAAATATGCCCGGCCGGTAGGACTCACGCATATTTTTCAACCCTTGAATTTTGTGCTGCAAATAAGGTTCAACTCCGATAATTATAGTCTGCGGATTTAATTCTTTAAGCCGTCTGTAAATACCCATGGCAGTCCCGGTGGTGCCGAGACTGGCTACAACTGCTGTAACTTCTCCTGCAGTTTGATCCCAGATTTCCTGAGCGGTGCCGCAATAATGGGCGGCAATATTGTCTTCATTATTGAATTGATCCGTGCCGAAATATTTATCCGGATTTTCACGTAACATTTTGTAGGCAAGCTCAATGGCACCGTCAGTGCCTTGAACGGCCGGCGTAAAGTGCAATTCCGCTCCCATCGCCCGCAAAATCTTTTTTCTTTCTTCACTGGCCGATTCCGGCATCGTCAAACATAACTTGTATCCTTTTGCCGCAGCAATCATCGCCAAACCTATTCCCGTATTGCCGCTGGTCGCTTCCAGAATGATTTTGTCGGAAGTTAATTCACCCCTTTTTTCGGCGTTTTCAATCATGAACAATGCGGTGCGGTCTTTGATGGAGCCGCCGGGATTGGCGCTTTCCAGCTTGGCATAAATCTTTACCTTTTTATTAGGATTGAGCCTGCAGATTTCCACCAGGGGGGTATTGCCAATACCGTCAATTATGTTTTTATATAATTTGTGCATAAACTAATGCCTGCAAAATAATGATGATCCAGATTAAGTCGGGGGAGGAATATTTAATTTGTCGGTTAAAAATCATACGAACTAAAAACGGACTAACTATCCATCTTCAGCATGGGAATTTTGATGAATTGAACGCCTTCTTCCTTCAAGCTGTTTTCTTCTTGGGGAGTTGTAGTCCCTTTAATATTGCGCTTTTCTTCCTCCCCGCAATGCATCTTTAAGGCAACTTCGGCAAATTTGTCCCCCACATCTTCAAAATTCTTATCAATGTACTGATGTAACACTTGTAAAGCTTTAATTGGAGAAATTTCTTTTTCTTGAAGCTTGCTTGCCGCCCGTGAATCTTTTCCCATAATCGTAATAGAAGAAGGGACTATCTCAACATTCGAGCTATTACACACCGGACAAGAAACTAACTTTTGCGACTTTTGTAAATTCCAGGCCTGCTGGTCTTGAAACCAGCCCTCGAACGTATGCCCTTTTTCGCATTTTAAATCGTAAATAATCACCAGCTAATGATCTCTTTCAACACTAATCTGCTACATTTTAACACGCCGCTAAGTAAAAGACAATTGTCAATATATAAATTGAATCAATGCCAAAATAATAAGCCACAAATTATATTCATCACTTAACGGAAAATTTTGTTTGAATAAAAAAAGTGGACAATTAGGAATAAATTCTATATCGTCCCTGCCGTGTCGGGATGTGGCCCAGTTTGGTAGGGCACTGCGTTCGGGACGCAGGGGTCGCGCGTTCAAATCGCGCCATCCCGACCATTCTTATTACCGAATTCGCTATATGCTGATTTTATCATCCAACGGCCCCGGCAAGTTTAAAGATGGGCAGGTACATGGCTATAATCATCCCTCCCACTACTACACCTAAGAAAACCATCATTACCGGTTCCAAAAGTGTCGTCATGGCACTAACCGCGGCATCAACTTCATCATCATAAAAATCCGCAATTTTACTAAGCATAGCATCAAGGGCGCCTGTCGCCTCGCCAACGGCAATCATTTGCACAACCATGGGTGGGAATATTTTTGCTGCTTCCAATGGCTCCGCTATAGACTCTCCCTCACCAATGCTTTGACGTGTTTTTAGCAAGGCATCTTCGACAACAATGTTTCCTGAAGTTCTGCTGACAATAGCTAATGCCTCCAAAATGGGCACTCCGGAACTCAGCATTGTTGAAAGCGTGCGCGAGAATTTAGCTACGGCAACCTTTTTCAAAAGCAGACCGAAGACGGGCGCCTTAAGCAACAAAGTGTCAATAGTCCAACGTCCTTTTTCTGTTTTGTAAAATCTGTTGAAAGCAATAAAAACTACAATCATAATACCCAGTATAACCCACCAATAACTCTGCGCAAACTCACTAGCCGCAATTAACATTAATGTAGGACCGGGAAGTTGCCCACCCATTCCTTCAAACATTTTTTGAAATACAGGAATAACCTTGAGGAGTAATAAAGCAACTACCGTAAAGGAGATAACTAAAACAGCGATAGGATAAGTCATTGCTCCTTTGACGCGGCTTTTTAACTTCATTGCTTTTTCCAAATAAGTGGAAAGTCTAGCCAAGATAACATCCAAAATACCGCCAGCCTCGCCGGCAGCAATTAAATTTACAAAAAGATCATCAAATACCTTGGGATATTTCTTTAAGGTATCGGTTAAGCTAGTGCCGCCTTCAATATCTTCCTTTATTTCCCGGATAATTTTGGCAAATACTTTGTTTTCTTCCTGTTGAGCCAAAAGGTCCAGACATTGAATAAGCGGAAGACCGGCATTAATCATAGTGGAAAAAATTCGGCAAAAAACAACTATGTTTTTTGCTTTAACTCTGCCTGTTAAAAAAGGAAGATATTCAGCAAGGTCTTTGGGTTTTTTCCTTATTTCGATGGACTTAAATCCCTGCCGCCGCAAAAGGCCGCGAACGGCAAGTTCATCAACTGCCTCCGTCTCCCCTTTTTTTACTTCGTTTTTCCTTGTTGTACCTTCCCAAATATAAACCGGCATATTTTAAAACCCTTTCTTTTATAGGACGAAATCCGTTAAATTATTATAAGCTATCTTCCATGTAAACTCAACAAGTTAAATATTAAGTTTAATGGATGCCCGCTATTTTTTTATTTCTTAGCCGCTCTTGTTTGTCTGCGTTGAGACAATATTTCATACTGGATGATTCCCGCAGCTACAGAAACATTCAAAGAATCAAAGTTTCCCATCACGGGAATGGTTAGTAAAAAATCGCAATTCTTCTTCACCAACGGCCTGATACCTCTCGCCTCTCCACCCAATACCAAAACTACATGACAATTAAAATCCATTTCTTTTAAATTACCGCCATCGTGCGCATCTGCGCCAAAAATCCAAAATCCCTTATTCTTTAAATATTCAATGATTTGGACTAAATTAACTACTCTCGTAACAGGGATTTGTCCGACGCTACCGGCAGAGGCTTTAATAACTGCCGCGGTAATAGGCGCAGCCCGGTCTTCCGGAATTATCACACCGTTTGCTCCCAAACAATGGGCGGTGCGAATAATTGCCCCCAGATTTTGGGGATCCATAATGCTGTCCAGTACTAAAATTAGATCAAAATTGAAAAATTTGCTGCGGTTTTTTAGTAATACATCTAAATCTTCGTAAACATAGGCTTGATGCAGACCAACAACTCCTTGATGATTGAAATTTTCTGCCAATTCATCCAAATATTGCCTTCGCTGAAACTCAACCGGAATTTTTTTTTGCCGGGCAATCTCGGCTATTTCTTTTATCGAAGAATCACTCCGGCCAGAGGCAATGACGATCTTTTCCCATCCTCCTTCTTGCTTCCGGAGGAGGACTTCAACCGGATTTATGCCGTAAATTATCTCCATGCGTTGCTTTCCGCCTGCATAAGTAAAATCATTTTGCCGCCAGACCAGCAGCAATTTCGCGGACAATTTGACGGCACGCCTCCAAGGGATCTTTAGCCTGGCGAATCGGCCTGCCCACAACAATATAATCAGCGCCAATTTTCAAGGCTTCAAAAGCGCTAAGCGTTCTTCTTTGATCGTCCTTTGCTGTTTCGCCGGCGCTACGAATGCCCGGCGCCACGATGATAAATTTATCCTCAAAATTAGCCCTTAGTGCGGCTATATCTTGTGCCGAAGCTACTACACCTGATGCGCCCGCAACATGCGCTACCTTAGCCAAAAGGAGAACTAATTCGTTAGCACTTTTTTTATATCCAACTTCCGCCAAATCAGCGTTGTCCAGACTGGTAAGCACTGTTACAGCCAGAATAATCGGTTTAGCTTTGCCAAGTTTATCGGCACAAGCCCGGGCAGCAAAAACCGCTTCTTTAATCATCCTACCGCCGCCGGACGCATGAACATTAAACATATCCACGCCCATTCTTACAACGGCTTCAGCCGCACGGGCAACTGTGTTCGGAATATCATGGAATTTGAGGTCTAAGAAAACCTTCTGCCCTTTTTGTTTGATGCTCTCAATAATTTTCGGTCCGACGGCAGTAAACAATTCTTTGCCCACTTTAAACATGCCGACATGACCGGAAAGAAGCTCTACCCATGATAAAGCTTCCTTATAACTGTCGGTATCAAGGGCAAAGATTAATTTATTGATTGCTCTTTTATTCGAGATATTCTTCATCGCCGATGAACTCAGTATTATCCGGAATTGGCTTGAAATCTTCCTTTGTACCTTTTAAATATTCTGGATGAGCGTAAACAACCTTTCCGGCGGCAATTTCGCGTAGCGCCAACACAATTTCCCTGTTCTTGCTTTCTATTAACGGTGCCGAGCCTTTAAGTAATTGACGCGCACGCTTGGATGCCAGTGATACCAGACCGAATCTGGTTTTGGCAACGCTCAAGGAATCTTCTACTGTAATTCTTGCCATTTGTATTTCGACCTCCTAAAATATACCATTTTTTTTCATAAATTGTTTAACCTTATCACGTAAACTACTCCTTTTACATTTTTGCGTAATATAGATAGAACGCAATTGATCGGTTGCTTTTTCCAAAGCGTCGTTAAAAATTATATAATCATACCACGAAATCTCTTTTAATTCATTCTCTGCTTGAACAAGTCTGGTTTGAATAACTTCATTGGTCGCGTGGCCGCGCCTTTCCAAGCGCTTCAAAAGCTCTGCACGGGATGGTGGAAGAACAAAAACAAAAACACCGCCTTTAAACTTTTGTTTTATCTTTTTAGCGCCGCGAAGTTCAATATCCAGCAATAGATCATTACCTTTTTGCAGAAACTCTTCCATAGTTTTCCATGATGTCCCATACAAGTGACCATAATTTTCCACCCATTCGGCAAATTCACCTTTTTTAATACGCGCCTGAAAGTCTTTGCGGGAAATAAAATAATAATCTTTCCCATTTATCTCTTTGGGACGCGGCGGCCTGGAGGTGTAGGAAACGGAAAATTTTATTTCGGGACAAGACCTCAGCAGCCGCTGGCAAATGCTGCTTTTCCCGGTTCCCGATGGCCCCGAAACAACTATAAACAATCCTTTGGCCATAATATTACTCAATGTTTTGTGCCTGCTCGCGTAACTTGCCCAGTTCACTTTTTGTTTCGATGACCTGACGAGTTATTTCAGTATCGTTACTTTTTGAACCAATCGTATTAATTTCACGATTCATTTCCTGTAAAAGAAAATCAATCTTTTTGCCTTCAGCTTCATCGCTTTGCAGCAACACCACAAACTGACTAATATGACTTTGTAGCCGGACTATTTCTTCGGTGATATCGCTTTTCTCCGCCATCAAGGCTACTTCTTGGGCCAATCGGGTATCGTCCAGTTCACACCCTTTCGTCAAATCCCTGATTCTTTCGGTTAAGCGCCTCTGATATTCAAGGACAACTTGCGGTGCGCGCAAATTTATCGCCTTCAAAATATCTTTGATCGATTCCAGCCTTCCCTCCATATCCCGGTAAATGGCAAATCCTTCTTCCTGTCTCATTTTCATCAGCATTTTCAGAGCGTCTTGCAGGGAAGTTTCAACTTGACTTAAAAAATCAGGACTCAGCTGTGATTCTGTCTGCGCAGAAAAAATATCGCGAAAGCCGGTCAACATCTTTAAGTTAATAGCTTCTTTAAAACCGAATTCCTTTTTAAGCCGGTTCAAAACATTAAAATAATTGTGGGCAACATCCAAATTTAAACTGGCTGCGAAAGCATCACCGTCTTCTTCTTCCAGCCGTATAAATACTTCTATTCTACCGCGCTTGAATTTTTCACCAATCTTCTTTTTATACTCCAGCTCCAGAGGTAAAAACGCTGAAGGTAAGCGCAGCGATATCTCCAAAAACCGATGATTCACGGATTTCGCTTCTACAACAATATGTCTTCCTTGGAAAACTTCTTCAGCCCGCCCATAGCCGGTCATACTTTTGATCATTTATCCACCTGTTTGTTTATAAGAACTTTTTATATTGGATGCGCCATTTTCAACTGCGATAAGTATTTCGCTCTTATTTTGCTAAACATTGAAATTTGTTCCCCCTCAGCATAATCGGGATATGTCCAGGGAAGAGGACAGAACTTTTTTCCTTGGTAAATCAACGTCAGATCGGCATAAATCCCATCACGTAAATAAGGCCGGTGTGTATAACCCTTGCCGGTGGCCAAAATTAAATGCGCTTTGGATATATATCCGGGATCAATATTAATTTGCCGCCGCTTGTCTAATGCCGACCTATCTTCGATATCATTCGTAGCCAACTTAATATCGGGCAATATCTCCGGCCTGATCAGTATTTCCATAGATATAAACCGCCGGACAAGATTATCGCCCATTTCTGCGCAGTAATAATCCGTATAATCAAATGGCATTATAACACTTACAAAATCAGGCTGGCCGTAAGCAGCTGATAAAATCGTTATCGCTTCATTTAGCAAAGCAACTTTTGTTGCCAATACGCTAAATAGCAATTTTACCGGCTCAGCCGCAGTCGGTTTGCTCATATTACTTTTATTAGCTCTTCCCTGGAAACAGTGGCCGTGCCGATTTTACCAACAACGATACCTGCGGCTAGATTAGCCAAACATGTTGCTTCCTTCATTTCGGCCTGCGCGGCGAGACCAAGGGCAAGCACGCCGATAACTGTATCGCCGGCACCGGTTACATCGTAAACTTCTTTGGCTTGCGCCGGAAAATAAGTATGAACAATTTTCTGACCTTTTTCAAAAAGGCTCATGCCTTCTTCTCCCCGCGTGATGAGTACTGCCTGAAAATCAAACTTCTTTAAAAGAGCGCTGCTTAATCTCTGAAGATCATCGGCGTTGGTTATCTCCATACCAGCGGCACGCTGGGCTTCATGATGGTTGGGAGTTATCACATGTGCCCCTTCGTACATGGAAAAATTGTTCTGTTTGGGATCAAGGCAGATAAATATTCCCGAATTTTTCACTATTTTTTTTATTCCTTCGACAAGTTCTTTAGAAATAACTCCCTTATTGTAATCGGAAATAACAATAGCTCCAATTTTCTTTTGTAGAGATTTCGCATATTCCAGAATTTTATTGGTGTTTACTTTAGCAATCGTTTTCTTGCTTTCTTTATCAAAGCGCACAACTTGCTGGCCATGCGCGACAACCCTTGTTTTCAGAGTAGTCGGCCTTCCTTTATCCACAATGATACCAGGTGTTTCGATTTTCTTTTGCCGCAGTTCCGTAAGCAGCCTTTTCCCAACATTATCCGCACCAATAACTCCGGCTACATAAACCTTGCCTCCCATAGTATAGATACTGTTGAGGACATTCGCACAACCGCCCAGCAGGATGCTGTCTTTTTGAACATCAACCACCGGCACCGGAGCTTCTGGAGAAATGCGGGAAACCTTTCCCCAAATGAAATGGTCAACCATTACATCACCGATAACAAGAACGCCGGCTTGACGGAAATTAGCGATAATTTCCAGTGCCCTTTTTTTTGTTAAAATTTTTTGCACTTTGGAAAAACATCTCCTGAAAGAATTTACCCTAAAATAAAAAAGCGCTTAGAGCGCTTGCGTTATGAAAAAGCGGCGTTATGTTATTACTAAGGCCTGAATTTGTCAAATATTTTTTAAAAATATAAATTGCCGCCAAGCAGCTGATCGCCCCGGCAGCCAAGGGACTTTTACGATTATCTTGACACGCAAGCGTTGTCTTCATTATACTCCTTTTCCTGAAAATAAATTGTTATTAAATATAATTTTCAAAAATGTTCTGTTTTTAAGAGAAAGTGAATGGATTTTTCATGCTGAATGTTGAACAATCTCGCTACGGCGCTGATAACCTGGCCTACCTAATTTACGGCACAACACAGGCCATGGCCATTGACGGCGGGGCCTGGCGGGAAATACTTTCTTTCCTGGAACGCAATAGCCTGTCACTTACGTTTGTCACCAATACTCATCAACACGACGATCATATGCCGGGCAACGATCACCTGCTCAAAGCGACCCGCGCGCAATTTTTGAATTCTGCCGCCTTTCCCGACAATCACATAATCATAATTGACGGAGAAACAATTGTTGTTTACCGGACTCCCGGCCACACCGATGATTCGGTGTGCTTTTACACAGGGCAGGCGCTAATCACCGGTGATGCTTTGTTCAATGGAACGGTGGGTAATTGTTTCTCCGGTAATTTGAAAAATTTTTATCTGTCTATCAAACGCCTCACGGCCTTGCCGGATGATACCATAATTTACGCCGGTCATGACTACGTCAAAGATTCCCTGGCCTTTGCCAAACGCCTGGAGCCCAATAATAAAGAAATTGACCGGTTCTGGAACTCCTACGACCCGGATCATGTTTATTCGACTATGGCCGATGAACGCCGGATTAATCCCTATTTGAGACTCAATGAAGAACCAATAATAAATTTGCTCAAAAAAACCAATCTTCCCTATGCTACGGAGTCGGAACGTTGGCGTTCGTTAATGTCCATTGAATAAATAAACCTTTCATAATAATTAGTTTTAAAATAAACTAATAGATATTTAACAAAAATGATTTTTTTGCTGTAATCTGCTCCGGTGTAATGCATTTTAAAATAATTTCCAAGGAGTAAACAAATGAATGCCAATGTTCTTTTGAAACCGATAAAGCTGGGGCGATACGAACTCCCCAACCGGATATTTATGGCCCCCATGACCCGTAGCCGTGCCGATAATCCCGATAACGCGGCGACACCGCTCATTGCCGAATACTATGCCCAGCGAGCCTCCGCCGGGCTGATAATTACCGAAGGATCGCAAGTCTCCCCGCAAGCAGTGGGCTATATAAACACTCCGGGAATTTACAGCCCGGCACAGGTTGAAGGTTGGAAACTGGTCACCGAGGCTGTCCATAGCAAAAATGGGCATATTTTCTGCCAGCTCTGGCACTGTGGCCGCATATCCCACCCGGATTTTCACGGCGGCAAGCTTCCCGTAGCCCCCTCGGCAATAAATCCTATGGATAAGTCGTTTACACCGGAGGGTTTTAAAGACACCGTAGCGCCGCATGCCCTTACCACAACAGAGATACACGCCATCACGCGGGATTTTCGCCAGGCTGCTGAGAATGCCGTTGTCGCCGGGTTTGACGGGGTGGAGATTCATTCCGCCAACGGCTATCTTTTTCATCAGTTCTTCACTAATTGCTCCAATAACCGCAAGGACGAATATGGCGGTTCTCATGAAAACAAAGCGCGTTTCTTCTTCGAAACATTATCGGCAATAGGCACTGCTATCGGCTTCGATAGAGTTGGTGTCCGGCTGAATCCTTCCTGCCATGGTTTTTTCGGTATAACCATAGACGAGGATACCATACCAACATTTGAATATATTGCCCACAGCTTAAACGATTATCATAATTTAGCTTACGCTCATTTCACCGAACCATTTAACCCGGTAGACAATGTTCCCTATGCGGTAAAGGAAATCGCCAAGCACTTCCGCTCACAATATAAAGGAACCATGATTATTAATTCCAGATTCAAAAGCGACAGCGGATCTCGTGTCATTGAAGAAGGTTATGCCGATGCCGTCGCTTTCGGCAAACCGTTTCTTTCCAATCCTGATCTTGTGGAGCGTATTGCGAGCGGAGCTAACTGGGCCAGATGGGATGATAAGACATTTTATACGCCGGGTCCGAAAGGTTATACGGATTATTCGCGTCTTTCCGATTAGCAGTTAGTATGTGCTGACCTGAAAGAACGATTTAAAAAAATACGACCACAAAATTAACAAGGAGGCGCAAGAACATGGCCAGAATCAATGTCGGAGATAAATTTGGAGATTTTTCTTTAAAGAACCACAAAGACGCGGTTATCGATACGGCGGCATTAACGGACAAAAAAATACTTCTTTCATTTCATCCCCTTGCCTGGACAGATGTCTGCGCCCGGCAAATGCAGTCGCTGGAAAGTAATTTTGAAAGCTTCCAAAATTTAAATACCGTTCCCTTGGGGCTTTCTGTTGATTCCGTGCCCTGCAAAAAGGCTTGGGCGGAAAAACTCGGCATCGAAAAAACGGATTTATTGGCCGATTTTTGGCCGCACGGAGGCCTTGCCCTGCGTCTGGGGATATTTATCGACCGGTTCGGTTTTTCCGAGCGAGCCAACATAATTTTCGATAAAGACAGAAGAGCGATCTTCGTCAAAATTTATCCTTTGAAGGAATTACCGGATGTAAAAGAACTTCTGGAGTTCCTGAAAAAATAGGTCTTTTAGCGTTTTGAAAATGCTGGGTTCATTTCAACTAACGGATAAAAAAACAACCAGATTTTTTATTTTTTGGACTATAGACCTCTTAAAAAAATCAACGCCTACAGGCCGTTATCATCATCTGCGCGTCATTACAGCATAAAGGTAAAAATATTAATAAGTTTTTATATATAATTCATTATTGACTTCAGTAACATTATCAAGTAAAAAAATTGCATATTCATTAGTCTTGAAGGAAGAACTCTTATGATCCGCTCAGCGCTTTTAGTTACGCTAGGTGTTGTTATAACGGCTTTTATGTCTTTTTGGTCTGTGGCATTTTCGATTTTTCCCAATGCCCACAACAAAGTTCATAAAATAGCCAACCTTTGGGGCAAGATTTTACTTTTAATATGCAATACAAAGGTGGAAGTCATCGGCAAAGAAAATCTCCAGCCCGGGAAGCCACATGTTTTCATGGCCAACCATCAAAGCGATTTTGATATATTAATTGCCTTAGCCTATATCCCCGGCCAATTCCGGTGGCTGGTCAAAAAAGAGTTATTCAATATACCTGTCTTCGGCGCAGCAATGAAAAGCGCCGGATATATTGAAATTGACCGGCATAATCGAGAAAGGGCATTGCAAAGCCTCGATGAAGCGGCGTTGCGCATTAGGGAAGGTAAGTCAATAATGACCTTCCCGGAAGGCACAAGAAGCCGCGACGGAGAAATCAATTCTTTCAAACAGGGGACCTTTTATCTAGCCATTAAATCGGGCGTGCCCATTGTACCTGTTTCTATTATCGGCAGCGGTAAAATTATGCCTAAAAGATCTCTGAAAGTGCGCCCCGGCAGGGTGAAACTGGTCATCGATAAAGAAATAAACGTAAAAGACTATGATATTGAAAAACGACAGGAACTTGTTGAAAAAGTCAGAAATATAATTATTAAGAATTACGACTATTGGCGGGAAGCCGGTACCGCTGGCATCAAAGATATGGAAAGGGAAGCTACTTAAACCCTTCTACTGCCGTACTTTTGGGAATCGTTCAAGGATTGACCGAACTTTTTCAAGTAAGCAGTTCCGCTCATCTGGTTATCCTTCAAAGTTTCTTGCCGGATTTTCACCAGCCGGGAGTGGCATTGGACGCCATATTGCATTTGGGTACAGCGGCGCCATTATTTTGGAGGCGCCATACTTTAAGCAAATTCCCTCTGGGGAAATATGGCTCTGTTTTGTTGGTTTTATCTGCGCCGACTTAACTGGGCTGCTATCCCTTAAGCTGTTTTTTCTGGTTATCCGCGAACCGCGCTGGAAATTCTTTCCTTACTATTGCTGGCTATTCGGATTTTTTACACTACTTGTCAAATCGCCTTTTTTCTGAAATAATCACCAGCATTGGGGTCGTTGAAAAACCCCATGTTTTGGGCTGTTCAAAAATGTTCAGATGCAAGGCACGCAAAAAAAGCGACCCGCGAGGCGTATATGGATATACGTTGAGCGGTGCGGTTTGCAGCGCAACACAGCAGATGAGCGTTTTGAAAAAGCCATTCGGCTTTTTCCGGCAGTGAATGTATTTAAGCATGATTGCGCCTCCCTTGCGGGAATGCGCGCCCGGTCAACAGCCCAGCATTGACAAATTATTTTGATGCGCTGATAAAATGGAAGAGAAAAAAACAGAGAAACAAAAGGATAATAAAAGAACCCGGGAAATTAAAGGCGTAGTGTGCTTGGCCCTGGCTGTATTTACGCTTTTGTGTCTTGTTTCCTACCATCCGCAAGATCCTTCTTTTACCCACGTCGTTTCCCACTTCGCTTCTACTGGTCAGGCAACGCATAATTTTACCGGCACGGCTGGATCTTATACGGCCGCTTCCCTGATTAGTCTTCTGGGCGTTGCTTCTTTTCTTTTGCCTCTTATCCTTTTCGTCTGCAGTTTTAAATATTTTTTACAGCCCGAATTTACCATCAACGTCAGCCGGCCAGCGGGATTTTTATTTTTTGTTCTTTCCTTCGCCGGACTTATGGCCATAATTTTAGATGGCGGGTTAACAATTTATGAAAAAACACTGCAGGCCGGCGGCGAAATCGGCGCATTAATTGTCCGGCTGCTCTTATATTGCTTTAATGTAGCCGGAACTTATATTATTTTAATTCTCGTTTTTATTGTAACGCTGCTTTCTTTGGTTGAATTCTCATTGGTTTCCGTGGCTCAAAGAGTTTCTCAATCTGCAATAAAACTAATCGCCTTTGGCAAAAGCCGCCTCTCGGCATTTGCCAATTTGGTATTTAAAAACATAAAAGCGGAAAGACAAACTCAGCCGGCACTCGAAGAAAATCCAGCAGCGTTAAAAAAGACAAAACTCAAAAAAATTGAGCAAACTCATTTTAATTTCACTAAAACAACAACGGACGGCAAGTTCCAACTGCCTCCCCTTACTTTATTGGACGAAGCTCAGCACAAGGATGCCCGCGTGAAAAGGGACAATTTGATTACCAATTCCCGCATCCTGGAAAAGAAACTATCCGATTTCGGCGTCGAGGCGCGTGTTGTGGAAGTCATGCCCGGCCCGGTCATCACCATGTATGAGCTGGAACCAGCCCCGGGCGTCAAAATTAACCGCATCACCAATCTGGCCGACGATCTGGCGTTGGCTCTGATGGCGCCGAGCATCCGCATTATCGCACCCATTCCCGGCAAATCGGTTATCGGCATCGAAATACCCAACCTCAAAAGAGAACATGTTTTTCTCAAGGACGTTTTGGATAACAATGCTTTTCTGGAATCATCTTTGCGGCTGCCGATCGCCCTGGGTGTAAATTTTGTAGGCACACCGGTAGTTGCCGATTTAACCAAAATGCCGCATTTGCTCATTGCCGGCACCACCGGCTCCGGGAAAAGTGTTGCGCTTAACGCGATGATTTGCAGTATTCTTTTTAAAGCCCAGCCGGATGACGTCAAATTCCTCATGATTGACCCGAAAAGACTGGAACTCTCTTCCTATGGAGGCATCCCACATTTAATTCATCCCGTTGTTGTCGATCCCAAAAAAGCTTCGCAGGTCTTGCGCTGGACGGTGGAAGAGGTGGAAAGGCGCTACCGGGTGATCAGTGATATAGGCGCAAAAAGCATCGACTTTTACAACGAATTACTCGCCAAAGGACCGAAGAGTAAAGCCTTTCAACAAGCAAAAGAACAACAGTCTGAACCATGGCGCGAAGCTGAATTTGCATCCCTTTCAACCGGTTCCGCCGAAAGTGAACAAGCGATCCACCATGTAAAGCTTCCTTATATTGTCGTCGTTATCGACGAGCTGGCCGATTTAATGATGGTTGCACCGCGCGATGTGGAAGAATCGTTAACGCGTCTGGCCCAGATGGCGCGAGCGGCGGGCATTCATCTTATCATCGCGACGCAGAGGCCGTCGGTGGACGTCATCACCGGTTTGATTAAAGCGAATTTCCCCACACGTATTTCGTTTCAGGTATCTTCAAAAATTGATTCCCGCACAATTATCGACCAGCAGGGCGCGGAACAACTGCTTGGCGCCGGAGATATGCTTTTTATTCCGCCGGGTACATCTAAACTTTCGCGCATTCACGGCGCATATGTATCGGATAAGGAAATTTCGCGCATTGTCGATTTCATCAAAATGCAGGCGCAACCAGCGTATGATTCCTCCATCGAAAAATTTCAGTTGGCTGCCGCACAATCCCAGCATGACGATGATGACGATGATGAAAAATATGATGAAGCCGTGGCCTTGATTGGCGAACTGGGGCAAGCTTCCATATCGTTGATTCAGCGCTACATGAAAATCGGTTATAACCGGGCGGCGCGCATCATTGAGCAAATGGAGCACGAAGGTATTGTCGGCCCGTCCGATGGGGCCAAACCCAGAAAAGTCTTAGTTCGAAAGCTCCCCCGTTGAAGAAAATAAAACAACACAAGGTACATATCATCAGTCTTGGTTGCCCGAAAAATCTCATTGATTCAGAAGTAATGGGCGGCCTCTTAAATCAGTCCGGATTGCAAATGGTTGATCGCAACGATTCAGCGGATATTGTTATTGTCAATACCTGCGCCTTTATCAATCCGGCCAAGGAAGAATCCCTCGAAGAAATTTTAACTCTGGCTGAAACGAAGAAAAAAGGCGACCGCCAATTTAAGCTTGTTGTCGCCGGATGCCTTGCTCAACGTCACGGCAAGGAACTTTCCGCGCAAATTCCCGAAGTGGATTTATTTATCGGCACAGGTGAAGTGGGCAACATTGTGCGACACATAAACAAATTAGATGAAATAAAATTTCGGCGCGCCACTGTAATTACCAAACCCAATTTTTTAATGACATCTCAACACCCACGGATATTATCATCAACAATGACCAGCGCATATTTAAAAATATCCGACGGTTGTTCCAATTGTTGTTCTTACTGCGTGATTCCATCGATTCGCGGCAAAGCCCGCAGCCGCACACCGAAAGATATTTTACGGGAAGCCGAAAATCTGGCAGCAAGAGAAATAAAAGAAATTATAATCACCGGACAGGATACAACAGCTTATGGCAGGGATTTAAAAAACCGCCCGCGATTATCCGACCTGTTAAACGACATGGTGCGAATCAAGGGCATCAAATGGATTAGGCTTCTTTATACTCATCCGGCACATATCACGACAGACTTGCTCAAAACTATAGCGGCAAGCAAAATAATCTGCCACTACATTGACTTTCCGATTCAGCAAATTGACGATACAATTCTTTCGGCTATGAACCGTAAAGTTACCGGCGCGAAAATTCGAGAAGTTATCGCGCAATCTCGGTTAATCATTCCCGATGTCGCGCTGAGAACATCGCTCATTGTTGGCTTTCCGGGCGAAACACCAAAAAGATTTGAAAAATTGCTCGACTTTGTACGCGATACAAAGTTTGACCATCTTGGTGTCTTTATTTATTCGCAGGAAGAAGGAACAGCGGCAGCAAAGTTAAAAGCGCAAATATCAGAGAAGGAAAAAGAGCGCCGGCGGGAATCTATTATGAATGAACAAGCGACAATTTCCAATGCCATCAATAAGAGTTTGATTGGCTCGACACAGGAAGTCCTTATCGAAGAAAAAAGCGACAGACCGGACTATAATTTTATCGGCCGATGCCGCAGACAAGCCCCGGAAATCGACGGCATCACTTACGTTAAGGGCACGCGATTAAAAATCGGCTCAATCGTAAAATGTAAAATCACCGCTTGCGATGATTATGATTTGTTTGGAGAAACTATCTAATCAAAATCCAGTTTGACAATTGACAGAATATTAAAATATATTTGTATTATCTTTTTATCCACTAAAAGGTTATTCTAATGAAAATTCAAGATGTTTTTTCCGCGTATAAAAAAGACCTGCAAGAGGCAGAAAAATACCTCAACAGACATATAACTTCCGATGTGAAATTAATTCCCGAAGTCTCGCACCACTTGATCGGCAGTGGCGGAAAAAGATTCCGGCCTCTTCTGCTTTTAATATGCGCCGGGCTTTGCGGATATAAGGGCGGCAATCGCTTCCCCATGGCCGCGGTCATGGAATTTATCCACACGGCTACATTGCTCCACGATGACGTTATTGATCAGGCTATTATCCGCCGCGGCAAAACTTCCGCCAATAACATCTGGGGAAACGCCGCCAGCGTTCTCGTCGGCGATTTTCTTTATTCCAAATCTTTCACATTAATGACTGAAATCGAAAATATCACTATTTTAAAAATGATGTCCGAAGTCACAAACGTTATGTCCGAGGGCGAGGTCTTTCAACTCATGAAATGCGGCGATGTCAAAATGACCGAAGAAGAATACTTAACCATTATCGAAAAGAAAACAGCGGTTCTGATTTCCGCGGCCTGTGCCTGCGGAGCGATTCTCGGTTCGGCACCAGAAGAACAAACTAGCGCGCTAACACAGTTCGGCAGGAATATAGGCATGGCTTTTCAAATTACCGATGACACTTTGGATTACATGGCCAAAGAAAAAGAATTCGGCAAATCCATCGGCAAGGATTTGGAAGAAGGCAAAATTACTCTGCCTCTTATTTACGCTTTAAAAAAATGCACAGCAAAAGAAAGAAAAATAATCAAAGAATTGATTGGCAGAAAGAAAGTTTCACAAAAAGCAGCGCGCCAAATTTTAGGCTTTATTCAAAAATACAATGGAATTGACTATTCTTTAAAGTGCGCGGAAAACTTCATCAGTGACGCCAAAGCCCGGCTGAATCTGTTCTCCGAATGCGTGGAAATAAATCAACTCCATGCGGTCGCGGAATATATTCTCGATCGCCGGCTCTAATCCTTTTGTCATGTTGATTTCGATTGAGAAATAAATTAAGAATACCATTTGAACTGTAGTATCCCCAATTACTAATGAGCCAAGCAAAGACTTGACCCGTCCACTATTTGTATTTGTATCTGCGATTATCTTAATGTCGCACTTGACTGACTGACAATTACATTTGTAAAGCCATGCATTGTGAGAAAATTTTTAACAACAGAGATCGGGGTTTTGTTCTTGGGGCCAATTTTGACTTCGATGATGGGCTCTATCTCCAATTTAGCCAAATTAATTATTTTATATGGAACAATGCGATCATTCAATGACCTGTATAAGCAAGATTCTTTTTCCCGCAATAAATGTGAGATCAGCCGCCATTCCTTTTCCTCTCGAAACGCATCCGTTTTTATAGCGTACAATTTCGGAATTAGCTTCATCGTAGTCGTAAAGAAGTTCATGCGAGACTTCTTAAACTCCTCAAATTCTTTCTCTATGTCCCCGTCAGACCGTTGGTCGAGAAGTCCACGTGGGCGAGGGAGCTTAAGGCGACCGCTATCAATGATCTGTTTGATGTTTTCGTATGTTGGCCTAATAAGCCCTTCTTGCTCCGTTACTTCATACTCGACTTTTTGTAGAAATAATACTAGATCTTTTTTCTCTGTTAATCTTTCCGACAACGACAAAAAATATTCCTTTGAAAACCCTATCGAAAAACCTGTGGCATTAGCGGCATAACCTCTCCATTGGCTCAAAAGGTCGCCCTCTAAAGATAGACAAAAACCCAACCCATCAAGTAGTATTTCGAGAAAGCCAACTGTACTCCGTATTTCGTTAATTGATTGTTCAGTAAGACCATCACGATTCGCCAATCGATCAATGATTTTGGAAACCAATCTTCCCTCCATTGTATCGGTGGACAAACTCAGGGATGACAGCCAAATTGATTGACTTGATACTATCGCGACGAAATTACTTGTGGAGCAGTAATGGTATAGAACAGTCACTGCAAATCACCTATCCATTATTAGATTTATTTCAAGATTCGCACATAAAAACTGCATTTTGTTTCTCTACGAAATTACCAACGGTTCATAGTAGTTTGCACTAATACTCCCCGTGCGGTCGTTCTTCAGCGCCTGCGGCAGAAATTCCATAATATCCTTTGCGGTGATGCCGTCTTCGCCTTTTTTCGCCGTGGCGAGATCTCCGGCATAGCCGTGCAAAAATACTCCCTTCCGTGTTGCTTCTTCCGGCTTTAATCCCAACCCATACATCGCCGCAATGCAGCCGGTAAGAACATCACCGGAACCCGCTGTAGCCATACCTGAGTTGCCGCTCAAATTAATATAGACACTACCTTTTTGCGTGCCAATTAATGAATGTGCGCCTTTCAAAACAATTGTGCTGTTTAGTTTTTTTGCTGTTTCCTGCAAAACAGCTATTTTATTTTGGCTGATTTGGGCCGCTGGCTTTCCTGTCAGCCGCGCCATTTCACCCAGGTGCGGCGTCAAAATTGTTGACGCTTTCCGGCTGCACAATATTTCCGGATTTTCCGCAATTGCCGTAAGGCCATCACCGTCAATGAGGAGCGGAACTTTGATTGCGCTCACCAACTCTTGGACCAGCCTCACTGTTTCTTTCTGCAAGGAAAGGCCGGGGCCAATGACTACCATATCCACTTTTGCCGCTGCTTCCAGCAATTTATTTTTGCACTTCATGGCAATGCTTCCTGCTGCTGTTTCTTCCTGCGGCAGATAGACAATCTCTCTGCCTTTTACCGCCAGCTTGCCGATCATTGACTTAGGCGCGGCAAGCCTGGCATACCCGCCGCCTGCCTTCAAAAATGACATGGCCGCAAAATAAGGCGCGCCGTAATAACCCACGGCACCGGCAATGAAAAGGACGTCACCCACTGAACCTTTGTAGGCTTCTGCCTGCCGCTTGGGTAATGCCACATAATCATTGGTGGCAATTTGGAGATCGTTATTTTCTGTTAGGGACGGTGGAAAGGAAATGTGGCTGACAAACAATTCCCCGCCAAGCTCATAACCCGGATAAAGCATGTTACCGATTTTGGGGAGACCAAAAGTTACGGTATAATCGGCCCTAACCGCTGCGCCCATAACTTCGCCGGTATTGCCATTAACGCCGGAGGGAATATCCAAAGATAAAACTTTCTTTTTGCTTTTATTGTGAAACTCCAATTCCGAAAGCGTAGCGGAGGGCATAATACCCCTCTGCTTGCTGCGAAATGTTTCCAAAGCTTGCCTTGGGGATTCATGCCCGTGATTGATCAGCGCAATTACATCTGAGGCTAATCCCGCTACATCGCGGTCAAGCCCTGTGCCGAAAATCGCGTCAATAATCATACCGCAGTGGGCTACATCCTTTTTTGCCGCAGTTGCGTTTTCCAGTTTCGAGACTTCTATGGACAGTTGATCAATTATTGCCATATTAGTTTGCGCTGCACCGCGAAATTTATTTTTATCGCCTAGCAAAAATACCTTCACTTTCCCGCCGCCGGAATGAATAAGACGTGCCACTACCAGGCCGTCACCGCCGTTATTACCGGAACCGCAGAAGATGACAAACTTCCTGCCTTTAATGCCGATTTTATTTTGCAGAACATTGATAGCGGCAAGACCAGCATTCTCCATGAGTATTTCTTCGGCAATGCCCAGTTTTTCAAGGCAATGGCGATCCATTAAACGCATTTCATCGACACTGGCTATCTTCATAAACGTCTCCCCTTAAAGATTCGACGATATTTACAATTACTGTCTTTAATGTATAATGATTCTACCTTTACAAAATTATTTTGCCAATAACAATTTTCATGGAGAATTTATGAAAGTATCAAGTGAAACCATCAAAAAACGTATATCCTGCAGGACATATTCGGATAGACCTGTTGAAGATAAGGTACTGAAAGCTTTAACTGCCTCAATAAATGCGGTTCATATCGGTCCATTTGGCAATAGCCCAGTTTTCAAACTGATAACTCCGGTTTCAGCCACAAATCAGGAATTGAAAAAACCGGGCACTTACGGCATTATTAAAAATGCCCGGATGTTTCTTGTAGGAACAATAAAAAATGCCCGGATGGCAATGGAAGATTACGGCTACTGTAAGGAAATATTAATCCTGCAAGCTACTGCTCTGGGATTGGGAACGTGTTGGCTGGGCGGAACTTTTAAAGCCAGCGAATTTGCCCAAGCGGTTGATTTGCAGGAAGATCAAATACTGCCCACCGTAAGTCCAATAGGATATCCCGCCGAAGAGAGATCGCTCACGGAAAAAATTATGCGTCGCGTTGCCGGCTCTGACCATCGAAAACCCTGGTCGGATATTTTCTTTGCCGATGATTTTGCTACACCTTTGACTCGAGGGCAGGCCGGAAAATATTCCGAAGCACTGGAAAATCTACGCCTGGCGCCTTCCGCCTCCAACAAGCAACCCTGGCGCCTTTTACTGGATACGGCGAAAAATACATTTCATTTTTATCTCTCCCGCGCTACCGGCTATAAATTTTTGGGGCTCGTTTTCCTTCAGGATATTGACATGGGTATTGCAATAAGCCACTTTGAAATAACTGCGCGGGAACAAGGCTTAATTGGGAAATGGCAAGTTAATACGAACGCTCCAAAAGAAAAGTCTCTTGATTATATAGTTAGCTGGCAGAGCGAAATTTAAGAATTAGGTCAACCGACCCTGAGCACTTTTGCTCCGCGGATTTGCCCTTGCTTTAATTCGATAAGCGCACGGTTGGCGTGAGCCAGCGGATATTCCTCTACTTCCGGAATTATTGGTATTTGCGCGGCCAGGGTTAAAAACTCTTCGATATCTTTACGTGTTACGTTGGCCACGCTTTTTATTTCTTTTTCCTGCCAGAGATGCTGAGGATATTCCAACTTTAATAAATAATCCTTATCTGTATCTTCTTTGCGAATCGCATTTATAACCAGCCTTCCGGCAGGCTCCAGATTTTTTAGAGCTTCCACAACAGGTCCCCAGGCAGGCGTTGTATCGATAACCGCATGAAGTTTTTGAGGCGGCTCCTCGCCCGTGTTTCCTGCCCAAATAGCACCCAATTCCAGAGCAAAACTGCGCTCTCGCTCATTGCGGGCAAAAACAAATATTTCAGAATGGGGGTAAAGATAGCGGGATAATTTCAAAACCAGATGAGCAGAGGAGCCAAATCCCGTTAACCCGAGACGCTGGCCGTCAATAAGATTGGTAAGCCACAGTGACCGGTATCCTATGGCCCCGGCGCATAAAAGCGGCGCTGCCTGCGCATCAGAAAAAATGCCTGGTATGGCAAAAGCATAATCTTCAGCAACAGAAATATACTCAGCATAACCGCCGGCTACATCCCTGCCCGTTGCTTGGAAATCTTTGCAGAGATTTTCGTTTCCGGAAAGACATGCGGGACAATGGCCGCAAGAAGAATTAATCCAGCCGATGCCTACCCTCGCGTCTAGCTCGAATTTTTTTGCGTTCCTTCCGCGATCAGCAACAAAACCGACAATTTGATGGCCTAAAATAATAGGAAAATTAACCGGCGGAGTTCTTCCTTCAATTTCATCCAATTCCGTGTGACAAACGCCGCAAGCAGATACTTTAACCAGAATTTCTTTAGCCCTAATAGCCGGTTTAGCCAATTCCACCAGTTTCAGCGGCCGTTTATTTTTTTTTAAGCTGGTTATTTTTTCTAAAATTACCGCCTTCATCCATTTTAAACCACGGGAAAAACTTAACCTTTAAAGGCCGCAGGCATCTCTAAATGCACATCTACCGGTTGAATATATTTTTTTACAATTTCTTGCTTTTTGGTCACTTTTAGCTTTTCCAACAAGAAAGAAAACTGTTTTTCCAATTCAGCGCCCAGCTTATCACGTGTTTTTGCCGGTAGATGCCACATTTCCAATTTGAACTGGCCAAAGCCCTTTTTACGGGTTTTATATATAAATTGCTCTTCGGTATCTTTTTCTTTCCATTCTTCTTTTAATTTAGTTTTCAAATATTTGTAGATTTTTTCCAGTAGGTCTTTAGGAAAACTGTCGCTATCGTAAATAATGTTTTGGAAGCCGGTAGCCAAATGAATTTCCGCAGCACCTACGGCCGGGAATTTGTCAAACGCCTCATTAGGAAGAGTGGAAGCGCCATGCTGTACGGCTCCGGCCAGACCAAATTGGGACCGCGCCAATTCCGATAACTTTTCCAACACAGCAAAATCTATTTTAACTTTCGCTACGCTACCGTCCGCCAGAGGAACGCCGCCGTGTGTTGTACCTGTCTGAACGCTAATCTTGCTTATACCCGTAAGCGCGGCGCCGCGTTTTTTGAGTTCCTCAAGATAGCCTTCCATAAAAGCCCGCAGTTCTTCCACGGTGCTGTTTTTCCCGCCGACCTCGCCGATTTCTCCACCCACGGAAATGGTAACTTCTTCCGGCTCCAAATCACGAATCATTGTTGTGAGCTCCGCCGCCAAGCTGTAATTTGCCTTTTGCTGCTCTTTAACGGTTGCTTTTGTCAAATCAACCAACGTAGAGGTGTCAATATCAATGTTATAAAAACCGGCGTCAATCGCTTCCCAAATTAAATTTTTTATCGTTTGTGTCTCTTTAGCGGCATCATCAGCAAATTTCTTGGCATTCACCTGAAAATGATCTCCCTGCAAAAAGATAGGCCCGCGATATCCTGTTTTAATTGCGGCAGCCTGAACGGCGCAGGCATATTCCAAAGGTTTTTGCGAGGTGTAACCGATTTCGGAGCGGGCGATTTCAAAAATAACCGGTCCCGCCTGTCCTTTGATGGCCGCACGAAAAACCGCCTGGGCGACATCGTAAGTTATCCCCCGGATATTAATCGCCGGAACAGTGAATCCTTTTAATTCTCCGCGTCCCATGGCCTCGTAAAAGGATTGAATGGAAGCAGACATAATTCCCAGAGCAACTGCCGCACGGCGAATAAGCCAGCAGGCGGCTTCCTGTGTTGCCTGATCCGGACTAAACACGGCTGTATAAATCAAATCATCAATAAGCTCGTTTTTAAGCTTTGCCTCATCCAAAATGTGGATATCACTGCCATCCACTTTAATAATCGGCGCGCATTTATCTTTTAATTGGTTTTTATTTTCAAAAATCATAAGTGCTCCTTTATACAATATATTTATATTAGGATAAGAATTGCTTTGCCATTCGCACTTCTGCGGAGCTGCCAATATAAATCGGCGAGCATTGATGGACATTTTCTACTTTCAAAGAGAGAATATCTTCCTTGCCGTCAGTAGCAAGGCCTCCTGCTTGCTCCATAATAAACGCCATGGGCTGTAACTCAAACAAGAGCCGCAACTTTCCCTGCGGAGATTTTTGCAGGGCAGGATAAGTGAACAAACCGCCTTTTTTTATTAGAATTTGATTGATGTCGGGAACAAATCCGCCGCTGTAACGCAGCTTGTAACCATCTTTTTCCAGTTGTTCGACAAACTTAAGATGCGCCGGTATCCAATCACGGCGCAGCCCACCAGGCGAAAAAATCGAGCCCTTTTCCTTTAACTTAATTTTTTCCTGAGACAGAACATATTCACCTTCACGATTGAGAACAAACTCATGCGCACCCTTCCCTGCTGAATAAATCATCGTAATCAGCGGTCCATAAGTAATATAGAGCGCCGCTACCATTGTGTTTTTACCGGTATCCAAAATGGATTCCTTGTGGATGCCGATAATTGTGCCAATGGCCAGATTGGTCTCCACAAGCGATGAACCATCAAGCGGATCTGCCGTAACTACATATTTTTCTTTACCCGAGCCAATCTTGGCTATCTCTTCCTGCTCTTCCGAAGCATACTCGCGTACAAATCCCGAATATTGCAACTGGCTCTTCAAAATTTCATCTGCGGCACGATCCAGCGAAAGCTGGTCGTCACCGGAAATATTTTTGAATCCGGCCAATTTGCGGTTGGCCTCGTGTATTTTCGCTGATATATATTTACCGACAACGGCAATCTGCCAGATGAGACGCCGCAATTCCTCTTCCACGCCGGCCATCCACATATGCCGTCTTAGATCCATAATATTTTTTGTGTAATCGTTGATTCCTTCTCCCATCTTCCCCCCTAATTTTTAACAACACAAAAGACTTTACGTTCAGGAATATTCTCCAAGCAAACGTAATTAGTTTATTAACTAATATTCCTTAGCATTTCAAGCAAATATTTATTCAAGAAATTTGTTTTCCCATATTGTTTTGTTTGGGAAAATTATCATTTAAAGTGAATGTTTACTATATTTTGTCTATATGCAAAGCAAGAGTCAAAGCGTATGCGCCTATAAACAAAATCTAATACCAAGCGATCAATTCGCTCACCTTTAAGAAATAGTTATCAAACGATATTTTTATACTTTTCCAATTTTTTGCGCAGTGTCTTACGGGTTATGCCGAGGCGGCGGGCGGCTTCGCTTTTGTTCCCACTGCAAGATTCGAGTGCATCCAGAATGCTTCTCTTTTCCACTTCTTCCAACGGTAAATTTTCCAGTAACCTATTTTGAGTAGGCTTAATATCAACGGAATTATCCGCCATCATTAGTACCAACTCTTCGGCATCAAGATATTCCTTACGTGACAGAACAACTGCTCTCTCTATCGCGTTCATAAGCTCCCGGATGTTTCCCGGCCAACTATATTTTAATAGCTTTTCCATCGCCTGCGGTGTGAAGCCTTTTATTTTTTTGGAATTCTGCGCGACAAATTGTTGCAGGAAATGTTGCGCCAGTATTGGTATATCTTCTTTTCTTTCCCGAAGTGGCGGCACATTTAGGCCAACAACATTGAGCCGGTAAAATAAATCTTCACGGAAACGGCCTCTCTCCATTTCTTTTTTTAAATCCTTATTCGAGGCGGCAATCAACCTTACATTGATTTTAATAACTTCCGCTCCACCGACACGTGTTAATTCTCTTTCCTGTAAGACTCTTAAGAGTTTCACCTGCATCGCCGGCGACATTTCACTCACTTCATCCAAAAACAGACTGCCGCCTTCCGCTTGACGAAATTTTCCCTCCCGCCTTCGTTCCGCACCGGTAAAAGCGCCTTTTTCATAGCCGAATAGCTCGGATTCCAAAAGTGTTTCTGTAAGCGCCGCGCAGTTAATCTTAATGAACGGCGCATCTTTGCGGGAGCTGTTGTAATGAATAGCATTGGCAATTACTTCTTTGCCCGTCCCCGATTCGCCGGTAATCAAAATGGTGGCTTCCGTCGCCGCAACCTGCGCGACAGTATCGAGTAGCTTTATCATTGATGGGCTCTGGCCAATCAAGTTTTGCCGGTCAAACTGCTCACCTAATCTTACTTTTAAGTATTCGTTTTCCTTTTTCAGCCGATTATGCTCAGTAGCACGGCCGATGGCAATTTTAAGTTCATCAAAATCCAGTGGTTTGGTGAGGTAATCATAAGCACCTTTTTTTAAGGCGGTTACCGCCGTCTCCACGGAAGCGTAGGCTGTCATGATAATAACCGGAATTGCCGGATTGATAATTTTAATTTGTTCCAGTGCCTCAATTCCCGAAATATTGAGCATCCGGATATCCATTAAAATCAAATCAAAAGATGTTTGGCGTACTTTTTCAATCGCGCCTGATCCGTCATCAGCTTCGAATACTTCATAGCCCCAGCCTGCCAGCAGTTTTTTGAGCATCATGCGGTGGGCAAGATCATCATCCACGACTAAAATTGATTGATCAATTTTCATCTATATCCCTTTTTTTGCCGGTATCAGAAAATGGGAAAAGCAGAAATATCTTTGTCCCTTGTCCGGCTGTGCTTTCCACGTTAATGTGTCCTCCGTGCGCCTCCATTATTTTTTGCACAATTGCCAGCCCCAGACCGGTTCCCGCCGGTTTCGATGTAAAATAAGGATCGTAAATTCGGGGTAAATCCGTTTTCTCTATCCCCATACCGGTATCGGAAATTATAACGGAAAGATAACTTTCCCCCGGTAAAAGCATAATCACCAGTTTGCCGCCTTTTTTCATAGCTGCCAGTGAATTGAGAAAAACATTGAGAAGCACTTGCTTAATTTTATCGGGATCAACTTCGATCAGCGGTGCGTCAGTATCAATTTCCATATCAATAGTGATTTTATTCTTTCGTGCTTCGGCGTCAATTAACTTTACTGTATGCCGAACCAAATCCGAAAATCGCGTTTTTTCTTTTTTCAATTCCAGAGGACGGGCAAATTCTATAAGCTGGCTGATTACACGATTGAGTCTTTCGACTTCTTGAATCATAACTTCCGCCGTTTTTTTATCCTCAATATTGCCGGATAGTTTTTCCTTCAGATAAACGGCAAATCCCTTGATGGAACTGAGCGGATTTCTAATCTCATGGGCAACGCCTGCGGCTAAAGAGCCGATGGAAGTCAAATGTCGGCTTTTGGTCACTTCTTTTTGCAATTCCCGTATTGCCGTCGCATCGTGTATAAGCAATATTCGTCCGGCGGGAATTCCCTCATCCATAAGCCCTGCGGCGATGATCTCCCAGATTTGATCCTTACCGTCGGGAGAAGTCAACTTAATATCACGTTCCAGCAGGCCGCCTTGTTCGGGAAGTTCTTCCAACAAATTTTTCAAAGGTTCCGGCAAAATCGTCGTTACTTCTTTACCTGAAGCATCACTGCAGGAAACATTCAAAATCGTTTGCGCTTTTTCGTTGCAGGTAACAATTTGACCGCTGTCATCCAGCGCGATAAGGCCGATGGGCATATTTTTTACCAGCGCTTCTGAAAACACCCTAATGCGGGAAAGGGAAGTACGAGTGAGGCGATAAGCTTGAGCCAGAAAAAGGGAAACAATAGCCGAAGAGCCAATTAATAAAAGGATTAGCGCAATAATAACGGTATTTCGGGTATCTTCTTTGGTTGCTTTTTCTATGGCCGCCATATTCAGGCCGACATAAATAATCAAATTATTATTTTCTTTGCCTTTGGATAAAGTTTTGTCTTCGACATATTTCTGCAGAGGGAAAAAACCACGGTAAACTTCGAATGTGTCCGCACCTCCCGGATTGGTAACCTGTCGCCACTGAATTTCGTTAGATAAAGCGATAAGCGTACCATCCAAATCCAAACCATATTTATCGCCCACCTGCGAAGGATCACTATCAGCGATTATATTGCCATTGCTCGCGGCAACAATGATGTAATCAATATCCGGCTGCTGGGCTGTCTCCATTAATAATTTTTGCAGCCCAAATGTTCCTTCTTTTATACTTAAGGGACTGCGCAGACCAGCTTCAAACGACCGGATGAGCGTCGCACCCTTCTCTATTAAAAGTTCGACCGCCTGCTCTTTTTGCCGCTGAAAATGCGCCAGAGCCATAACCGCAGCCACGATGGCCATTACGGCTATAGCGCCAATTACTACCCAAACGGAAAAATCAAACCAGAATCTTTTCTTCGTTATATTGGTCACATCCAAATCTCCAGTAATTGCTGGATACTCTGTACCCAGATGGATACTTTTCTTGGATAAATACTATCCACTTATTCCCGAAATATTTCAACGTGAAATTGACATATTCGTTATTAATCTTGCGATTACCGACTGTTGGAAAATAAAAGCGCCATTGGCATAAGCCTTGCTGTACAATATCTTAACTGAAGCAAAGATAACAGAGTAGGGAGATTGATTATGAAAAAGTTAACATTGATATTGATAGCATGCTTAATAGCCTTTCTATTGAACAGATATTATCCATTCGCTTCCAGAAAATTAATATTGGAATATATATTTGTTGCTTTCTTATCTTTCAAATTCAGTGAGTTAATGAACATTAAGGCTGTTTATAAAACACCTTACTTAGAAGTAACTAACTAATTTAAAAGCTCTTGAAAGGAGATTGATTATGAAAAAATTAACACTAGTATTGATGGTTGTCGGACTTGGCTTACTCTTGAGTGCATCAGCATTTGCCTTTGGCGGCCCTAGTGATGACGGAAGCCGTGGATATTGCAATGAAGCAGGTTTGCAGAGATTAAACCTTACAGATGAACAAAGAACCAAGATTGAAGCTCTTACCACAGCCAACCAAAAGGAAATCAGGCCGATCAGAGAAAAGATGTTTGATAAATCGGTGGCATTGCGCAGGTTGTGGCTGCAACCCAACCCGGATAAAGACAAGATAATTGCCCTACAAAAAGAAGTAAGAACACTGCGCGATCAAGTTCAGGATAAATCCACTTTGCTGCGTTTTGAAATTCGTAAAGTACTCACCCCGGAGCAGAAAGAAAAACTGGCGAGCTTCGGCTGGGGCAGAGGTCCCGGTTTTGGACCTCGTGGCGGTATGAGGGGCCATGGAGGACCTGGACCAGGAATGGGTATGTGTCAATAGCTAAAAGTCACATCCCTCCTTCAAAAGGGGAGCATCTGCTCCCCTTTTTTTTTACATTCAATTGAAAAAAGTTTATAATGTGGATAATGAACTGCAATAATCACATAATCAATAACGAATACGCAGCCAATCAAAAGAAATACTTAAAGAGCTTGTTACTTTTTCCGCTAATCACTTTTTTGATTCTACTTTTGTTCACCTCTTCTAATTATTGCGCAGCTTCGGAGATAAACCTAATTGAAAATAGCTACGGAGAAAATAAACCCATGGCCCCCAAGATATTAGTTGCTTACGCTACTCGCGCCGGTTCTACCGCTGAAGTTGCCGATGCTATTGGAAAGGAACTCGCCGCAGGCGGGACCATGGTAGATGTTAAACCTATAAAAAAAGTGCAAAGTATAGACGGTTACCAAAGCGTGGTTTTGGGTAGCGCTATTCGTGCCGGCAGTCTTTTGCCGGAGATGACGGATTTTGTCTATGCCCATAAAGATGACCTTCGGAAAGTACCGGCCGCATATTTTATAGTTTGTTTTATTTTAAGAGAAAATACTGAAGAAAATCGTAAAACCGCCAATGCCTATCTTGATCCGTTACGAGCCGAAGTCACACCTGTGGACGTGGGGCTTTTTACCGGAAAAATGGATTATTCCAAGTTAAGCTTCTGGGAAACATTCATCATTAAATATATAGTTAAAGCGCCGGAAGGAGATTTACGCGATTGGAACCAAATCAACACCTGGGCTATCAACCTGCTTCCTAAATTAATAAACAGTCAAAAAGAGAAATAAAAGAATGGGCATATTAATCTGATATCTTGCCTTTCAACTCACTTAATTTATTAAGTGCCTCCAGCGGCGACATTGAGGAAATATCGATATTTTTAAGTTCGGCAACGATTTCATCTTCTTTTTCCACAAATAGATTCAATTGAGGATTTGTATTTTTCCCGTTGCCGGTACCGCGGGCAATACGGGGCATTCCGATTTCATCAAACTCTCCCTTTTCCAGATTATGCAATATTTCTTTGGCGCGCTTGATTACTTCCTGTGGCACACCGGCAATACGCGCCACTTCAATTCCGTAACTACGGCTGGTGCCGCCCTCCATAATCTTGCGCAGAAAAATTATCTTTTCTCCCCATTCTTTTACCGCAATATTATAGTTTTTGACGCCGTTTTTTGTCGCCGCTAAATCCGTCAACTGATGGTAATGAGTGGCAAACAACGCGCGTACACCCTTTCCCTGTAAATCGTGAATGTATTCCGCAACCGCCCAGGCGATACTCAAGCCGTCAAAAGTAGAAGTCCCACGGCCCACTTCATCGATAATAACCAGACTGCGGGAAGTCGCATTTTTTAATATTTCCGCTGTTTCCGTCATCTCGACCATAAAGGTGCTCTGGCCCATAACCAAACTATCGGACGCGCCGATACGGGTGAATATTTTATCGACAATTCCAATTCTGGCCTTAGTCGCGGGGACAAAACTCCCCATTTGCGCTAAAAGAACGATCAAAGCCACCTGCCGGATATAAGTGGATTTACCCGCCATATTCGGACCAGTAATAATGAGCAAATGATTGTTTTGCAAATCAAGAAAACAATCGTTCGGCACAAAACCTTCTTTCTTCAGCGCCGCCTCGACCACAGGATGGCGTCCGTCTTTGATCGCAATAATATCTTCAGCATCAATTTCTGGGCAGACATAATGATACTTTTCGGCAACTTCAGCCAGAGAGGTAAGAGCGTCAAGTTCGGCAACGAGAAACGAACTTTTTTGAATACCGGAGATATATGGGGCAAGATTGTCACGCAGAGAGATAAATAATTCCCCTTCCCTTTCTTTGATTTTTTCTTCCGCGTTTAAAACGGTTTGCTCGAATTCTTTCAACTCTTGATTGATGTATCGCTCCGCGTTAACCAATGTTTGCTTTCTTACGTAGGAATCCGGAACCATCGCCGCATTAGCTTTGGTCACTTCGATGTAGTAACCAAAAACATTATTGAAACCGACTTTCAAGGAATTAATCCCCGTTTTTTGCCGCTCTTTGTTTTCTAACGCCGCAATCCACTTCTTTCCATCACGACTGATCGAGCGTAGTTTATCCAGTTCTCCATCATAACCGGCGGCGATAAAACCGCCATCTTGCGTTCTTGGCGGCGGATCGTCCACAATGGACAGGGAAATCAAATCAACGACGGCGGGCATTTCTGTAAGCTGAGCACGAATCGCGGCAATTACAGAAGCGGTGAAATCCAGCAACATCGTTTTAAGTTCAGGGATAACCGAAAGAGAAACTTTCAGCGCAACTAAATCGCGGGGGTTGGCCACGCGCAGAGCCACCCGGCCGGAGAGCCTTTCCAAATCGTAAATGCCGGATAAAGTTTTGCGTAAATTCGACCGTAAAATATGGCTTTCTTTAATTTCAGCGACACCCGCCAGCCTCGCCCCGATTTTTTCCGCATTCACCAAGGGGTAATTCAGCCACCATCTTAAACGCCGCGTGCCCATGGGAGTCAGGGTTTCATTGATCAGGGAAAAAAGAGAACCGGCCTTGGAATTATCTTGAATTGTCGCAAATATCTCCAAATTCCGGCGGGCCGCCTCATCAAGGATGAGATAATTTTCCGGATTGTACCATTTAATTTCGCTTATGTGCTCGGGACGAATTTTTTGCGTCTGGTTAACATAGCACAAAATAGCGCCGGCGGCTGACATCGCCGCCGCATGCTCATTAATCTTTATTTTAGCCAAAACTTCGTCGGTGAAATTCTGATTCAAAATAGCGGAAGTTTTCCCGGTTAGAAAATAATCTTCATCAAAGTAATTGATCAGGCCTGCGGGCATTTGCGACTCCAGCATCTTAATCAATATCTTATCGGGAAAAGACCGTGCTAAAATTAATTCTTTAAATTCCAACCCGGAAATGGCCAAGAGGAAGGAATCGCGGTCGGGGAATTCGCTTACTTGAAACTCACCCGTGGAAATATCCAAAAAAGCAAGCCCCAGTAAATCTTTCCCGGCACAAAGACAAGCCAAATAATTGTTTTCGCCCGCGGCAAGATTCTCTTCCTCCAAAATAAGTCCGGGAGTAATGACCCGTATAACTTCTCTTTTGACAATTCCTTTCGCTTTCTTGGGATCTTCGACTTGTTCGCATATCGCCACTTTAAAGCCTTTTTCCACAAGCTTGGCGATGTACGCGGAAGCCGCGTGATAAGGAAAACCGCAAAGCGGCACGCTGTCTTCTTTTCCTTTATTGCGGGAGGTCAGTGTGATTTCTAAAAGAGGTGCAGCAGTTACCGCGTCTTCAAAAAACATTTCATAAAAATCACCCATGCGATAAAGCAAGATGCAGTCGGGATATTTTTCTTTGATTTCCACATACTGCTTCATCGCCGGTGTTAAGTTAAGCGTAGCGGCTAGCGCCATTTGCCGTCGTCCCCTTTTTCCATGTCAATAACATCCTGCCGTTTTGGTCTACCGGTATTGTTACTGACAATAAAAAAATTGGCGAGCCAACTGACAATGCTGATCATAAGAGCGCCCAAAAACGCGGCCAGAAAGCCGTCAACTTCAAATCCCGGTATTATATAAGCGACCAACTCTAGTAAAAATGCGTTGATAAAAAAAGAAAATACACCAAGAGTTATTATGCTTAAAGGCAGGGTAAGGATTATTAAAACCGGCCTTATAAAAACATTAATTAGCCCTAAAATACCGGCGGCAAAAAGCGCCGTTAAAAGAGAATCAACCCTGATACCGGATATGAACTTCGAAGAAAGCAATATCGCGACCGTTATTACCAGCCAGCGTGTTATTATCAACACCATAAACTTACCCCTTATGCTCCCTGCCAGGAAATATCATCGAGCTTTAATATATTTAATACCCTGTTTTTTTCTCACTTCTCCGTAGTGACCATCTTCGCTGATTTGAGGAATATCCAGGTAAAGCCGATACCGGTCATGAAAGATGTACTTCTTTTTACCAGCGGACTATTTTCAAACACTGCCCCCTGAAGAAAATCTGCACTGACAAAGGTACTAAAGATAAATTGTTTATACGCTTTATCCAATCCGATCGAAAGCGTGGAACCGCTGTAGCCTCCACCGGCTGAATAGGCAGGCCGTGCAACAGTGGCGTAAGCAGGATCTACTGTATAGAAATATTCATGGTAGCCGCTATCGGCAAACATTGGGCCCACGGAAATTCCTAAATTTAATCCTGTCTGGGGAATAATATCGCCTTTTTCAAAATTGAGTCTGGGGGCAAACACCCAGCCTTCGCGGCTTACCGAGGAAAAATCCGTAGAAAAAACGGCGCGCACCGGCAGAGTCAAATTAAGTTTATATTTATCCTCTTTATTTTCCAGAAAATTAATTATAATTGCAGGACCAATTTCAAAGGTCGGATCCAAATCTGGCATCCCTTCGCGGGCAGTATTATTGGAGGCTTTAACCGGCACGGAACCATAGAAGGAAACGTCCAATAAAATCCGGTCAGTCTTAAAAATTCGCCCTGAAATATTATGCTCATCCACTTTTAACACATCACCACGGTAGATGAAATACGGGTAAGGCAGCGGATAAAACCTATATTCATTTGATCCCCGATAATCCGGTAAAAGTAGCGCAGCGAAACCTACACCAACCTCCCAAAGTGGTTTTTCAGCACTAATGGCTACCCTGGGAAAGACGATACTTACAAACAACAATATCAGCAACAATACGCGACGAACTCTCATATTCTCACCTCATAAATTAATAGCGCAGCTTAGCGTTGAAAAAACGGTCGGCCGGCTATTTGTCGAAAGTTGCAAATTGTTCTTTCTTCGCGCCGCAAACGGGACACTCATCGGGCAGGACGCCATCGGCGACATAACCGCATACCTTACATACGTAGTATGTTGTTTCTCTTTCTTCCATAAAGTGTGACATGGCCTGCTTATAAAGTTTGGCATGAGTCTCTTCCACGTCCCGGCTCTGGCTGAAATGCAGAGAAGCTTCTTTGTTGCCCTCTTCTTCCGCCAGCTTTACGAACTGATCATAAGCGACTTCGGCAACTTTTTTCTCCGATTCAAAACTGGCGGCCAAATTTTCTTCCGTGCCCTTGACTTCCCTGAGCACTCTTAAGGCTCTCGCACCGTGAATTTCTTCCGAGAAAGAAATGACGCGGAAAAGGCGGGCCATTTGTTTATAGCCTTCATCTTCAGCCTTTTGCGCGTAAACCTTGAGCCGCAAAGCGGCCTTTGCTTCGCCCACATAAGCCTGATTTAACGCTTCTTGAATTTTATCCATATATTTACCTTTTATTTAATAGAATCTTTATTTTTTCCGGTTTCAAATCAAAGATGATATCAAGGCGGCAAGGAGGAGGCTCCGCAGGCATATTACTGATATGTTGAGGAAGCCGACGACGCAGCCAACACAGATAGCGCTTTAATTTGAAATTGGAACCATTATTCCGGTGCAAATTCACCCTTACTGGCGCCGCAAACAGGGCAAGTCCAATCCGCCGGTAAATCTTCAAAAGCTGTCCCTCGGGAAACGCCGTTTTCCGGATCGCCTTTAACCGGATCGTAAATGTAACCGCATACTCCGCAAACATACTTTTTCATTTCTTCCTCCTCAATATTTTTTCTTCTGCCGTTAATTAGAAGCTACTTTCTTGAGTAACTGAGCCGCAACCGTTTTCCCCAACTCGTGACATTTTTCCAAAGCGTCGCTGTCGGGAACATTTTTAGCAGAAATAGATGGCGCCGCGATTTCCACCTTCATTTCTTTTAATATGGTTTCTAAATCCTTGACGGATTCTCCGCTCCATCCGTAAGAGCCGAAAGCCGCTCCGATCAGATTGGCTGGTTTCAACCCTTTCAAATAAGTCATCACATCCGCCATTTGCGGTAGAATATTGTTATTTAGAGTCGATGAGCCGACGATCAGTGCTCCGGCATCGAGCACTTCATAAACGACTTCGCTACGGTGAGTTTCATTCATCGATAAGAGTTTTACCTTGACGCCTGCTTGCGCCAGAGATTCGCTTATAGCGCTCGCCATTTTTTCCGTGGAATGCCACATCGTCGCGTAAACAACAACAGTCTTCGCCGCAGATTTTTGTGAAGCCCACTTTTTATAAAGCTCGATGATTCTGCCTATGTTTTTTCGCCAGACCGGTCCGTGGTCGGGAGCGATAACTTTGATTTTCCAGCCTGATGCCGCCACTTTATCCAGAACCTTCAGAACAATAGGCGAATAAGGCAAAACAATATTGGCATAGTACGTCGCCGCTTCAAATTCCAGAGTTGCCACTGGAATCTCATCGTCAAAACGCTCCAACGTCGCCAGATGCATCCCGAAAGCGTCCTGCGAAAATAAAAGTTGATCCTTGGTCAAATAGGTAAACATACTGTCCGGCCAATGAATCATGCGTGTCTCCATAAAAATCAGTCCCATATTGCCTAAGCTCAGTGTTTCCCCGTCTTTTACCGGTATGATTTCATGCTGGTCATGAAACAGTTCCTTCAACGTTTTTACGCCGATAGTCGAGGCAAAGACTTTCTTGGGTTTGATGATATCAATTATTTCGGGCAGGCAACCGGAATGATCCATTTCCGAATGGTTGGAAATAATATATTTTATTTTAGAAGGATCAACGACGGATTTAATGCGGGAGAGCATTTCATCTTTGAACGGCGCCCTGACCGTATCAATAAGGGTGATCTCATCAGCGATTACCAGATACGCGTTATAGGTGCTGCCATGGGGCGTTGTATAACCATGGAAATCACGAATTGTCCAATCAATGGCGCCTACCCAGTAAACATGATCAGTTACCTTTATTGCCGAATAAATATTTTTCATTATCCCACCTCGCGATTTGTATTAAAACCCTAATATAATTTCTAATCAGGTCTAGTCAATGATAACTTAAATCATTTTAGCGCCAGCGTCAAAGGCCGCAAGATTAAGCTTGTGTTTATCCGCGGATATGTCTTTGGTTATTTCTCTTTCAAATGCACGGCAATCAATCGGCAACATCGCTGTGTTAACCAGTGCCCCGATCATGACAATGTTGCCCAAAACAGGATTGCCTAGCTCAACTGCAGCGGCTGTGGCGTCAATTAACCAATGGTGTGCCGTCAATTTCTCCAAGGCCGATTCAATTTCATCCAAAGATGGATAAGTAAAATCGCCGGTTATGACCCCGATGGGATAAACCACCCGGGAATTGGACAAAACCGCGACATCGGGATTACCATACTTGACTAAAACCCGGAGAGCTTCCACCGGCTCTAATGCGATAATTATGTCTGCTCTGCCTTGCGGAATTTGCGGACTCAAGGCGGATTTGGACGATACGCGTAAATGGCTCATCACCGACCCGCCTCGCTGCGACATCCCGAAAGTCTCACCGATCGTGACAAAATACCCGGCATTCACCAGCATTCCGGCCAGTACGCGAGAAGCCATGACATTGCCCTGTCCGCCGACTCCGGTGATGATAATGTTCATCGGATTTTTTGCTAAAGACATCTTCATCCGCTTATCTCTCATTTATCTTTACCTTCATCAAATCCCCAATGATCAACAACTGTAACTTTCCACTGCAAATCATATCTAATACCAACAAGTTTTTCGTCTTTTTCTTTTACTGATCCGTTTTCACATTTACGTTGAATTATAAACCAGTGCGTGTATCCAATTTGCTTTGTATTCCATATTTTGGGCTCATATAACGCTGTCGATTCATCAGGTTTTCCAAGCAACAATTTCACTTGCTGCGGGTTCATGCCCTTTTGGACTTTTTTATAATTATTTTTAATTTGGTCAGTTCGTTCTTTCGAAGCATAGTATGGGTATTTAATATGCTTACCCTCCATCACATTTTGAGCAAGGCCTTTGCTAGCTATGAAAGCTAGAACAACCATGACCAGACACTAAATATATTTCATCTTCATTATTCTGCCGCCTCCGTTCTCATTATCGCCTTTTGCGGACAAATCGAATAGCAGACGCCGCAGCCGGCGCAAATTACTTCGTCAACTGCCGCTTTCTTTTTTATTTGATCCCAAGTCAGCGCGGGACAGCGGAAAATACGAGTACATAAGCGATTACAGCCGCAATTTTCGCCGAGGCAGAGTTCTTCGTTCACTTGCATTAGAAATTTCTTTTTACCCTTCTTTTCGGGACTCAAAGCGCAAATTTGCCTCAAAATCAATACTTTTAAAGATCCGCTTTCCGCTATAAGAGAAGTAAGTGTTCGGCTTGTACCTTCTAAATCAAACGGATCGCTGATAGCGACTTTCGCCCCTATTGCCGAGCAAATCTTAGGAATATCGACGGCCGGAACAGATTCACCCATAGCGCTTACGGCTAAACCCGGATGAGGCTGAAATCCGGTCATCGCCGTTCCGGCGTTATCCAAAACAATGAAAGTTATGTCCGCCCGATTATGCTGGGCGTTGATAAGTGCCGGAATTACCGCGTGATAAAAAGTGGAATCGCCGCAAACTGCCAGAACTGGTTTTTCTAAACCGAAAGCATTAAGTTTGACAAAGCCGCTGGCCAGGCCTGTTCCCGAACCCATGGAATGAAGAGTACGCACCGTATTAAAACCGATGGCCGGAGAAAGCGCCGCCATCGCATAGCAACCTATATCGCCGCAAACAAAGCCTCCGCGGCCGTCAAGTTGCAGCGCATTGTTGATACTCCAAAACGAAGCGCGGTGCGGACAACCCGGGCAGAAGGTTAGCTCACGCTCGGGAATTAATGGTGCAATTTTTTTTATCTCTCGCGTATAACTTCCGGGCAAGGATTTATACTTGACTTTCATTATTTTACCAAGAGCATGAACAACAAGATCGGCATTCAACTCCCCAACCGAAGGCAACGTCCCATCCATTTTCCCATAAAAAGTCTTAATGCCGATTTCTTTAAGCATTCCAACAACTGCAACCTTGATGTTTTCTTCCAAAAAAGGCAGGACTTCTTCCACGATCATAATCTTATCTGTCAAGCGTAAGTATTTTTTTAGAAGCTTTGTTGGCAGCGGCCAGGTACAGCCAAACTTTAAAATCCCGACACGTTTCTGCAAGCCCAGCATGCTGATTGCTTCCTGGCTATAGAGAAAACAAACGCTGCTGGTAATTATAAGAAGTTCCGGATGCCTGGGGCCGAAGTATTTGTTAAAGGGGCTATCTTCAAAAAGTTCTACCGCTTTTTTTACCTTTTCCTGCTGAAGGGTATGTTTAATGACAACTGGAGTGCTGATTACCGGTCCTCTTAATGGGTCTGTAATCAAACCATCGTAAATAAAGCGAGCAATCCCGGACTTATCCGGCAGCTTACCGCAGATAACATTGCCGCTGGCGTGCGACATACGCGTCACGGAACGTAAAATGACAATATTCCTGATTTTTTCCGACAATTCAAACGCCCATTTGGTCAGGTCTTTGGCTTCCTGAAAATCGGCTGGTTCCAAAAGCGGGATTTCGAGCATCCGCGCGAAATACCTTGATTCACCTTCATTGACGCTGGAAAGAGCGCCCGGATCTTCACAGGTAACCAAAACTATACCGCCGCGCGTTCCGGAAGCAGCAAGATGCAATAGAAAATCGGATGCTACATTGACGCCGTTTTGTTTCATCACACACACCGAACGCAAACCAGCGAAGGAAGCCGCAGCCGCTACTTCCAGAGCCACCTTTTCATTTGTCGACCACTCCACATAAAGTTTTCTTTCCTTAGTGACAGTGGCAAGGTTTTCGATCACTTCTGAAGACGGTGTTCCCGGATAACCGGCAGCAACACTCAGGCCGGCTTCGAGCGCGCCCCGCGCGATGGCTTCGTTACCCATGAATAAAACTTCGGTTTTGGCCGGACTTAGTAATTTGGACATGATTCTACCTGCTTTTTTTATCAGAAGCTTTATTTTTCAAAAACTTTTGCACTATGGGGTCATGGCGATCCAGATATAAAAGATTTTTTGCCGATCCGCTTTTTCTTATAATATTTCTCAGCGCTGTATTCTTTTTTTCCATAGCCGCTTTTTTCAATTCTTGTAAACTTTCCACCGGAGCTTCGCGGATTTCCAGCACTCCTCGTTTTATAGCAAGCTCGACCAATTCTTTTCCCTTCGCCGTTCGCACAATCAATTGATTCCAGCGCCGCATTTCTTTCCAATCATTGCCAAAACGCGCCGAACCTACCGCGATATCGGCATACTCTGCTGTGCTGTCCAAACAGTAATGGCAAGCTTCCCGGACACAAGCTTGCACATCATCAAAAGGAACTGCCTGTGTATCGTTATTAGTGTAAAGCTCCAAAATGTTTTTCCCCGCCGGAATATCCATACCTTTTAATGACTGCAGAGATATATTATTTTGAGTGAGCAATTTAGTAAACTTTTCCGCGGAGAGTGTCCAGCCGCAATACAAACCGATGATCAATTGCAGTTGACCGATTTTACCGGAATCATTTTTTACCGGCTTCAACTTCATTTTAGCCAGCGCCAGCGCCTGACACGGCGTTGCCACAACGCCTATCTTGCCCGACTTATCATTAACCAATTGATTAAAAGCGGCAACTGTTGGCGATACCGTAAATTTGCTTCCCGCATTATTTCGTAGGGCCGCCTTTTCGTTCACCACAGTGCCATTTTGTAAAAATTCTTGATTACGGGAAGAGACTATCGCGGAATCAATAAACCCACGAGCTAACGCCAGTTCCATCAATGCCGTCACTGTTCCTCCATGCTGGGTGCTTTCGCGCAACCGGGAATCGGCTGCCCGGGAAAAATAATAGCTTTTCACTGCACCAATTTCCGGCGTCAGGTCAGCGGAATTGAAAAGAAGCTCTCGCAATGCGTTGAGGTCAGTCGGCGTTCTTGGACAAAAAGCATAACATTTACCATCTTCGAGATCACAATAATGCAACTGCACTGTCCGGTCATGATATATCACTTGATAGGGACAAAGGCCGACACAAGCGCCGCAGCCGGTGCACAATTCTTCTTCCAGCACGCCTTTTTTCAATGATTTCTGGCTGCTTAGCCTTTTAACCGGAAAAGCCATTCGAATCACCTTGGTAAAGTTTTGTTTTTATATATCATTACAGTTCTTGAGGCAAGACAATGATAAAAAGATGGCGAAACGTGTTTTTGATAGCGATTTTTGAAGGGATTGTAAAGAAAAAACAGATAAATCAATATAAATTAATGTTGCAAAAGTTTTCGGAAGGTTGTTGACATCCTTGCGTTCTTGTATTATGTAGCCGCTGAAAAATTATTCCCCAGTAGTTCCGCCCAATGGCGGTTTAACCATCGAAACAGGGAAAATAGAATAAGTAACTTTGTTCTTTAAATTTACGTTCCCCAGTAGCTCAGTCGGTAGAGCGGGTGGCTGTTAACCACCATGTCCGTGGTTCGAGTCCGCGCTGGGGAGCCAGTTTAAATCAGGCTGTGATATTGAAAATATTTCACAGCCTTTTTCTTTGAATAACTTTGGAAAAGCCAGCCTAATAGTTGAACTTTTGAAGAAAAAGTAATAGAGTTAGATTAAACATCAGGAGATTATTCTATGAGAGAGGTTGTCATTGTTTCGGCCTGCCGCACAGCGGTAGGCACTTTCGGCGGAAGCCTGAAAGATTTAAACGCGGCAACGCTGGGAAGTGTTGTGATGAAAGAAGCGGTAAAGCGCGCGGGTATTGATCCAGCTACTATTGATGATGTCCGTTTCGGCTGCTGTATGGAACCGGTAGATACGCTCAATGTTTCCCGTGTTGCGGCGCTCCTAGCCGGAATTCCCGAAAGCGTCACGGCCGTAACGATGAATCGTGTCTGCATATCCGGCATGGAAGCCGTTCTTTCCGGCATGGCCATGATTCAAAGTGAAATGGCGGATATAATTCTGGCCGGCGGAATGGAACACATGTCCGGTGCCGCCTATTCCCTACCTGGAGCCCGTTGGGGTTACCGTCTTCAGGATCAGGTACTCGTAGATAATATCATCCATATCCTGCATTGCGGCTCATATATCATGCCCGGCCCGGAAAAAGGCCCGCTTAAAGACGGCGCGCTTATCGACATGTATAGGGGCAAACCCTACATAATGGGTGTCACCGCCGAGTTTGTCGCCGAAATGTATAAAATCAGCCGCGAAGAGATGGATGAGGTGGCGCTACGCAGTCATAATAATGCCGAGAGAGCCACACTGCAAGGAGACTTTAGAGAAGAAATTATACCAGTGGAAATACCCCGGAAAAAAGGCAAACCGCCGATCATTTTCGATAAGGACGAACATTTCCGCCCCCAACTGACTATGGAGGAGCTGAAGAATTTGCCGCCCGCGTTTGTTCCTAAAATCGGCAAGGTTACCGCAGGTAACGCTTCGGGAATCAATGATGGTGCCAGCGCGATGGTGATCATGTCGGCGCAAAGGGCCGAAGAGCTTGGCCTGAAACCGCTGGCGCGCATTACAGCAGTGGGACGCGGCGGATGTCATCCTTCGGTTATGGGGCTCAGCGTCGTTCCGGCTGTACGCGATCTGGTGAAAAAATCCGGTTTAAAAGTTAGCGATTTTGAACAAATCGAGCTCAACGAAGCTTTCGCCGCTCAATATCTCGGTTGTGAAAAAGAACTGAAAATTGACCGCGAAATAACCAACGTTAACGGTTCAGGCATCGGCCTCGGCCACCCCGTCGGCTCCACGGGCTGTCGTATTATGGTTACGCTGATTAATTCCATGAAAAAACGAGGCAAAACACTGGGGATGGCCACACTCTGCGGCGGCGGGGGGGTTTCGATGGCGTGCGCCATTGAGATAATGTAAAATTAATTTGCATCCAGCTATCTAAATAAAAGCCGGAAGCCAACAGCAATGCTGTTATCCGGCTTTTTACTTGCTATTCAATTGACAATAAATTACTTGCCGGTGAAGGCGTATACAAATTCCGCAATCGCATTGCTGTACAAAGCGGGGTTTACCAACTCCAGATCGTTATGGAAGCCCCCTTTTATAGTGACCATTTTCTTGGAGGTTTGGAGCAATTCAAAAATCTGTTCGCCCATTGCCCAGGGCACCACTTCATCTTTATCACCATGAATAATCAGAACCGGCGAAACTATTTCGGGAAGTTTTTTCAAATTGTTAAAGGCGTCTCCCGCAAGCATCGCCAGCGGACCAAATCCATGAGACCGGGCCATTTCCTTGCCGCTGGTCATCGGTGTAACTAGAATAATGCCGGCCAATTTCTTTTTCATAGAAATGTTTAACGCCACAACCGTACCCAAAGACCTGCCGCAAATAAAAATCTTATCTGGTGAATATCCCAGTGTTTCCATAACGTATTTTAAAGAAGCAACTCCATCTTCGTAAATTCCTTTTTCCGATGGTTTGCCGGTGCTCTTGCCATAGCCTCTGTAACCTACACCCAGGACATTTAGGCCGGTCTTGGCTAAATCTATCAGCTCCGGAATACGGTCATATATATTTCCCGCGTTCCCGTGAAAATAGATAACTATGTTTTTAGCTGAGCTATTGGAAACTAAAAAGCACTGCAAACGCACTTTATCTTCCGTGACTAGATAAATTTCTTTCACGCCGGCAGGTATATTTTCCACTGCCACGGATTTGGTAACCGTAGGAAAGAAGGCCATCCGATTTACAATTGCTTCACACCCGATTAAAAACATAAGACAAATATAGATAACATATTTTATTTTCATAGCCGGAATATCTTTACTAATTGTTTTTAAAAAAATATTAGCAAATTTCTTCCACAATTCCCATCAGTGGTTGTTACCGTTTTTTTCTGTAATAACCTCGTCGTATTCAGGGATAACTATGCCCTGACCGACCATAATCTGATAAATTCTTTCCGATTGATCCTCCATGTATCTGGACTCACTGTTTGGTTTGTAACGGCGGGGGTTGGGTAGAATTGAAGCCAGCCTTGACGCCTGGCGGGCTGTCAATTGGGAGGCATGTTTCCCGTAGTGCTTTTGCGCCGCCGCTTCAATGCCGAAAACTCCATCGCCCCATTCGACGACATTCAAATAAAGTTCGAGAATTCTTCTTTTGCTTAATTGATTTTCTATCCGCCAGGTAAGTATAGCTTCCTTGAGTTTTCTAATAGGGTCCTTATCCGGAGAAAGATATAAATTTTTCGCCAGTTGCTGGGAAATAGTGCTGCCGCCCGCTTGAATTTTACCATTCTTGATATCTTTTTCCAGAGCTTTTTGCATTGCTTCAAAATCAAATCCGTCATGCGACCAGAACTTACGATCTTCCGAGATAATTACAGCTTTCATCACATAAGGAGATACTTCAGAAATTGGCACCCATATTTTCTTAATTTTTTTCTTTAACTTTTTTTGCTGCCAGGTTTTTTCCCTGTATTCCATAAAAGCAGTTTTCTCGGGGTTGTGTTTTTTCAAATAAGCCACATTGGGATAAAAAAAATAGCGCCCTACATCAACGGCAAAAATAGCCGCGAAGAAAAATAATGCTGCAAAAAGAACTTGTTTCCAAAGCTTCATAATCATCCTTGCCGTAATTTTGATGAGCTTTCAATAAACTTTAAATTTTTGAGTGTCGTTTCCTATACCCTTTTATCACAGATTGCAAAATAAATTTGACAGATAATTTTATTTTTAGTATGTAACAGTCCCCAAAAGTTAGAGGCACGTTGTCGGCAAATATTTTTCGTTCTCTTTGTAGTAAATTATCCTTTACATTCCGGCACTTATGAGTCACCTAGAGACATCTGTGTACCTTTAACAAATGGTAAGCCGCACGCTAAAAGGAGGTATTTAATGAGAGAATGGCAGTTTTTTGTATTTTCCCTGTTTTTGTCATTGTGTTTTATCAACAGTTCATTGGCCAAAGAATACACAGTAAAAACCGGTGACAATTTAAAAAGTATATCCAAAGAATCCGGCATCAGTGTAAATGAAATAAAAGAAGCCAATAACCTTACGAAAACCATACTTCAACCAAACCAGGTTTTAATCATTCCCGAAAAGAGTACTGCAGTTTATACTGCCGGGCCCAAACCGAAGGCTAAACGCGCTGTTTATTACACTGTCAAAAATGGAGATACCCTGTCTGCAATCACCCGAAAAACAGGAGTTCCCGTAAAACAAATAATGGCTCTTAACACTATTCACCCGAAAAGTTTACGCATTGGCCGGAAATTAGTTCTGGCAAAGTCAACCCAGCTTTCAGAAAATGAATCGATAGATGAAGATGGCGAAGATGTCGAAGATGATGAAAACGGCGGGAAAAAAGGTGATCTAGCCCAATTGGAAAAGGAGCAACAAAAGCAGGAAGAGCTATTGGGAAAATGGCGCAACCCCGATGAAAGACAATTATTCGTTAAAGTGGCGACAGGCTTCTTGGGCGCACCATACAGATTAGGCGGTTCCAGCCTTAAAGGGATTGACTGTTCCGCTTTCGTTCGCAAGATTTATCAAATTTTCGATATAGATTTACCTCGTGACGCCCGCGCGCAATCCAAAGTCGGCATGAGCATCGACCGCGAGGAATTGGTGGAAGGCGATCTCGTTTTCTTCCGTACACGCAGACCGCTGGGACATGTGGGAATTTACATCGGCAATAATGAATTTGTCCACGCATCCTCTATGAGGAAAGTCGTTCGCATTGACAGCATGGATACCCCCTATTTTCAAAAAAGATTTCAGCGCGCTGTCCGGATAAAAGGGCTGGATAATAAAGGGGTGTAATGCCGGGCCACCATAGTTTTATTTCTCTTCCGGAAGGTTTTTGCCAGTTGATTATCCATCAGGTTTATTATATGAATTTATATCTATTAGTAGCTATTTGATTTGTTTACGGCTTCGTTTATATAGCGTGGCAATACCTAACAAATAAGGAGGAATTATTATGAAAAGAAAAATCTATTTTTTCACCGGCATTTTCATCATGGCCCTATTTTGCAGTGGCTGCGGGGTTTCGGAAGATAAATATATGAAGAAATCGGCGGAGGCCGACAATTTGAATAAGGAACTGGCCGCCCAACAAGAAAAAAATAAAGCTCTCTCCGATGAAAATACTGCTCTTAAAGAAAGCACCGCCAAATTAGAAAAAAAATCAAAGGAAGTCGAAGCAACAAGCAATACCTATAAAGATTTGCTCCAGGAGATGAAAGGTGAAATTGCGAAAGGGCAAATTACCATCACCGAACTCAAAGGCAAGCTTACCATGGATGTCGTGGATAAAATCCTTTTTGATTCCGGTGAAGCGGCGGTAAAAGAAGAAGGCCTCGCGGTGCTGAAAAGAGTTGTGGATATCTTAAAAAACGTAAAGGATAAAAACATCCGCGTTGAAGGACACACGGACAATGTTCAGATAACAGGCAGACTGGCCAAAAAATATGCAACCAACTGGGATCTCTCCTATGCGCGCGCCATTAACGTCACCAAATATCTGCAGCAGGAAGGCATTGATCCCAAGGTTCTTTCCGCGACAGCGTTCGGCGAATATCAGCCTATAGCGGATAATTCGACTCCCGAAGGCCGGGCTAAAAACCGCCGTATCGCGATTATTCTCCTGCCCAAGGAATAATTGATGGGAAAAAATTTAGTTGAAAAAATTCTCACCGAGCATCTGATTTCCGGCAAGCTTATGCCCGGGGAAGAAATTGGCATTCGCATCGATCAAACTCTTACGCAGGATGCCACAGGAACCATGGCCTATCTGCAATTCGAAGCTATGAATGCGCCCAAAGTGAAAACCGAGTTGTCCGTAAGCTACATTGACCATAACACGATTCAAGTCGGTTTTGAAAACGCGGGAGACCATTGTTATTTGCAGAGTGTGGCCCAAAAATTCGGCATTGTTCTTTCCCGTGCGGGAAACGGCATTTGCCACCAAGTCCATTTAGAAAGATTCGGCAAACCCGCAAAAACGCTTATCGGCTCGGATAGCCACACTCCTACCTGCGGCGCGTTAGGCATGATTGCCATCGGCGCGGGAGGTCTTGATGTCGCGTTAGCTATGGCCGGTGAACCGTTTTACCTGGTTTGTCCAAAGGTCATTAAAATCAATCTCACAGGCAAGCTTAAGCCCTGGGTTTCCGCCAAAGATGTTATCCTTAAAGTGCTGGAAGTTTTCACCACTAAAGGAAACGTCGGTATAGTATTCGAGTATGGCGGAAAAGGCGCCGCTACTCTTACAGTTCCTGAGCGCGCCACGATAACCAATATGGGAGCGGAATGCGGTGTGACGACTTCCATTTTTCCCAGCGATGAAATGACGCGACAATTCCTTAGCTCTCAACAACGCAAAAAAGATTTCACGAAACTTAAAGCCGATGAAGACGCGACTTACGCCAAAGTAGTTGATATTGACTTATCCAAGATTGAACCACTAACGGCCAGACCCCACAGCCCGGATAATATCGGCACGGTCAAGAGCATGAAAAAAATTGCCGTGGATCAAGTATGTCTGGGAAGCTGCACCAATTCTTCCTACAAAGACTTAGTGACAGTGGCTAAAATATTAAAGGGCAAAGTGGTGCATCCCGACGTTAGTTTTATTTTAGCACCGGGCTCGAGGCAGGTATTGGAAAATATCGCCCATAATGGTTACCTTGCCGACTTAATCGCCTCCGGAGCGCGAATTATGGAAAACGCCTGTGGCTTTTGTATCGGCAACAGCCAGAGCCCCCAATCCGGCGCCGTATCGCTACGCACCTCCAACCGCAATTTCCTGGGGCGCTCGGGAACTATGGATGCCGCTGTTTATCTGGTAAGTCCGGAAACCGCCGCGGCCGCGCTAATCACGGGAAAATTTACCGATCCGCGTGACTTAAAAACCCCTTATCCCAAAGTTAAAATACCGGAAAAGTTTTTAATTGACGACTCCATGATTGTCTGGCCATCAACTAATACCAAGCCACATTCAAAAAGAAATCGAGGCGGCGGGGAAGAGGCGGCTCGGTATGCCGGAGAAATTTATCGCGGTCCGAATATTGGCTCTCCGCCCAAAAATTCAGCGCTTACAGAAATTATTCAAGCTCAAGTCACGATAAAAGTAGGCGATAAAATTACAACCGATCACATTATCCCCGCCGGTGCGCGGATGAAATACCGCTCGAACATTCCTAAGTATTCCGAGTTTGTCTTTGAAAATGTGGATGCCGGCTTTGCGAAACGTGCTAATAAAATAAAGGAAGCAGGAAAGCAAAACATCATCGTAGCCGGTTTATCTTACGGGCAGGGCTCTTCACGTGAGCATGCCGCTTTATGCCCCATGTATCTGGGCGTGCGCGCGGTAATTGCCAAATCTCTGGAAAGAATTCATGCCGCCAATCTTATCAACTTCGGCATCTTGCCTTTGACTTTCGTCAATGAGGCCGACTATGACAAAATCGATCAACAAGATGAATTGGAAATTGCCGACGCCAGAAAAATAATTGCTTCAGGCGGCGATCTTCTGGTACAAAACAAAACCAAGGGCATTTCTTTTTATGTTTCTTGCGTATTATCCGTAAGACAAAGACAAATAATCCTGGCCGGCGGTGCGCTCAATATCCACGCCGCAAAATCAAAGGACAAATAAATTTACCGGAGCAACTTCTATTTATGGCGAAAAAGATCAAAGTTAAAACTACTATCGTTGAAATGGACGGCGATGAAATGACCCGCGTCATGTGGGAAATAGTTAAAAACAAGCTTCTCTTCCCCTATCTGGATATGAATATTGATTATTACGATTTGCACATCAAGCATCGTGATGATACCGATGACAGAGTTACTGTTGATGCCGCCCGCGCGATTATGAAATACGGCGTGGGCGTTAAATGCGCAACCATCACTCCCAACAAAGACCGGGTAAAAGAATACAGTTTGAAAACAGCGTGGAAAAGCCCCAACGGTACTATTCGCGCCATACTCGACGGCACGGTTTTCAGAAAACCGATTTTAGTCAATAATATCAAACCTACTGTTTCTTCATGGAAAAAACCAATAACCATAGGCCGACACGCTTATGGTGATGTTTATAATAATTTTGAAATGACGATTCCGGAGGCGGGAAAACTAGAAATTGTTTTTACTCCCAAGGGCAGCGGTAAACCTAAAAGCACCATGGTTAAAGATTTCCCCTCAAGTGGCATTATCCAGGTCAACCATAACCTTGACCAATCTATTTTGAGTTTTGCCCAAGCTTGTTTTACTTACGCTTTGAGTGAAAAAATTGATTTGTGGTTTTCAACCAAAGATACTATTTCCAAGATATATGATGCCGGCTTTCGCGAAATCTTCAATCGGGAATTTGAGCGAAACTGGAAAGAAAAATTTAAAAAGGCGAGAATTGAATACTTCTTTACCCTGATTGACGATGCCGTGGCGCGCATTATGAAAAGCGAAGGCGGTATGCTTTGGGCGCTGAAAAATTACGACGGCGATGTCCTGTCGGATATGATCGCTTCCGCCTGCGGATCCCTGGCTATGATGACATCCGTATTAGTTTCACCTAACGGCTGGTTTGAATTTGAAGCGGCGCACGGCACCGTGCAAAAGCACTACTACAAACATTTAAAGGGCGAAGAAACTTCCAGCAATTCGATGGCGCTGATTTTTGCCTGGACGGGCGGGCTGCGCAAACGCGGAGAGTTAGACGGAACTCCAGAAGTAATAAAGTTTGCCGAAAAACTCGAGGAAGCGGCCATCACTACGGTCGAGAACGGCACGATGACAGGTGACTTGCTCGCACTTGCCGAAAAAAAAGCTTCCAACAAAAAAGTGAATACGGAAGGCTTTATTGATGCCATAGCAGCCACCCTGCAGAAAAGATTCAATGGTTAAAAGCGCTGAAAATCCACTGCCCAGTTTACTGGATTTCACTCTGGAGGAAATGGAGGCATTTATTTCCTCTCTGGGTAAGGAAAAATTCCGCGCGCGGCAAATAATGAAATGGCTGTATCAGAAAGGTAGCACTTCTTTTGCCGATATGACCACGCTTTCGCACGCTTTCCGCGATAAGCTTGCCGCAATAGCCCGTATCCGACGCCCGCAAATCGTTAAAATTCAAAAATCAAAGGACGGAACGAAAAAAGCGCTCTTGCGTCTGGAAGACGGGCTTCTTATCGAAAGTGTTTTAATTCCCGGCAAAAGCCATTGGACAATTTGCCTATCCACTCAGGCCGGCTGTGCCATGGGTTGTGAATTTTGTCTGACCGCACGCCAGGGTTTCAAACGAAATTTATCCCCATCGGAAATTGCGGGACAAATCATTTCCCTGCGGCAGGAAACACCGGAAGGCACCGACATCAAGAATATCGTAATGATGGGTATGGGTGAACCGCTGGCCAATTATAAAAATACACTCCAGGCGATAAATATTCTTACCTGCGATTTCGGCCTGGGTATTTCCAACCGCAAAATCACGGTTTCTACCTGCGGGCTGGCCCCGCAAATAATTCAGTTGGGAAAGGATATTTGCATTAATCTCGCCGTATCGCTTAACGCACCCGACGATGCAACCAGAAACAAGCTCATGCCGGTCAATAAAAAATATCCGCTGGAAGTCCTGCTGGATGCTTGCAGGCAATATCCTATGCCCGGCCGGAGGTTGCTTACTTTTGAATATATTTTAATTGCCGGCGTTAACTCTTCCCTGCGCGATGCCGAGAAATTAGCCAATTTACTTCAGGGCCTGCGCTGTAAACTGAACTTGATTGTCTTTAACGAAATTCCCGGATCGCCTTTTAAATCGCCGCCGCCAGAGGAAGTGGAAGCTTTCCAGCAGATGCTGATAAAAAAACACTATACGGCCATGATTCGCGTAAGCCGCGGCAGTGACATTCTCGCCGCCTGCGGGCAATTAAGCGGTGCAGCAAATATGTGATTATCGGTTTCCTTGGTCTGGATTATCTTATTTCTTTTCTTTTTCCCCTTTAGAGAGTAAAGTTTTGATTAGTAGTGAACGGCAGTTGATATTGTTTAATGCCTGAGGGAATTTGCCAATAGCTATGAGCAACAGACGCAACATTCTTATAATAATGCTAGTATTTTTAATTTTGCTTCTCATCCTGGGAACTAAATTATTTATTGCTTATAAATTATATGATCTGATTGCCTACAATACGGAAAAACTGATTAATTTCATCGATGCCTTTCATCCTTATGATGATTTTGTTTTCATCGCTATTCAAATTATTCAGGTATTGCTGGCAGGAGCGATACCGGCAGAAATATCCGGATTTATTGGCGGCTATCTTTACGGACCAATAGTGGGAACAATTTATTCCACGATAGGGTTGAGCATTGGTTCATGGTTAGCCTTCATTTTATCCAGACGCTTCGGCTTGCCGTTTGTCAAAAAAGTGGTGGCATCCGCAATTATAGAAAAGTATGATAATTTCATGACAGAGAGTGGTTCTTTGGTATCTTTCATTCTTTTTTTAATTCCCGGTTTTCCCAAAGCTGCCCTTTGTTATATTATCGGGTTAAGCCAAATGAATGTGTGGATATTTATAGTTGTTTCAACTTGCGGGAGGTTATTCGGTACTATTTTACTTTCACTAAGCGGGAGTTTGCTCCGGACTATGCACATTGTGATGCTTTCGAGCATACTGGTGACTATATCAATTATTTATTTATTTGCCTACTTGTATCGCAAAAGACTGATGAAAATGCCGAAAAAAGTAAAATGACGTAAAGAAAGAAAATTAGTTTCAATTTGCAGAATCGGGTATTTGTTGTAAACAAAAACGAAAGGAACTTTTTCAGCTGCTGCGCTTTTTCAAAGGAAATTTGTTATCTTTTTTTGACCGCTGACGCGGATTATATTTTTTTTCGCGCAAGAGCCGCGAAATATCTTTTTGTCTGCGGGTAACTCTTTGGCCAGCCATAACATATCCCCCCTGTTTAATCTAGACGCTCTCTTCTTCTAAAGGGAAAGTAAATACCCTTAAACAAGCGCGAGGATGTTCAACCTTTAATTTTCTCACCAATTCACAAAGCACGTTAATTTTCTCATCGTGTACAGCTAAAAGTAAAGCGTTATTTTTCCCCGGCCAATAATGGGTGCCCAGCTTCGGCGCAGATTCCTCGCCTTCGCCTATTAAGCCGATCATTTTTGTGTAAGCTTTGAATCCGGCTTTTTTAAGAGGAAGGCATCTTCTCCCGGGCAGAATTCGCTTGACAAAGGGCGCCCTTTTGAATATCGATTCGATTCAATGAAATGAATGATCCCATAAAACTATGAATCTACCGTCGGACACAGAAAGAACAAAATGGGAGGAAAAGGAATTCCTATTCCGGTGCTCAGAAATCCTGCAGGAAGCCAAAAAGGGATTTTACAACACCACGGTAGCCGAGATCGCCCAGGCGTTCTGGTTTGCCGATCGAAATCATTCTGGCGGAAGGAGTGGGCAAAAAGATTCTGAGAACATTGAATCCGCGGATCATATTCTTTGCTTTGCCCGAAATGATTCGTAGAGTCATCTTTAACTGGATGACGACGACCCGGGATGAATCTTTGACCGAAAAAGTTTCCCTCGCTCCGGATATTTTTCTAAACGGCGTCTTAGAACTATTATCCTCCGGGAAATCGGCCGAGGAGACGTTCATCCATGCAAACCCGCAGAGGGTTTGATGCTGGAGATTATACATTCATCTGTTTTCCGCGACATTGAGGCAGGTGCAAAGGAGTATTTCTATGATGAAAAAGGACAGGGAAGCGACATTTCTGCGGACGGACGTGCTGGTTTCCATCGCCATGAGTCTGGTTTTTTTCTTCATAGTCGGCTGTGGAAAGGGAGAAAAGGAGAAGAATTCCTCTTCGCCCATGGTGCAAGTGGCACAGGCTGTCCGGCAGGATGTGCCCGTATATACGGAATGGATCGGCACGACGGACGGTAAGGTCAATGCCACAATCCGAGCGCAGGTCCAGGGCTATTTAATTAAGCAGCATTACCGTGAGGGCGATTTTGTCAGGAAGGGACAAATCCTTTTCGATATTGATCCGCGCACATTCCAGGCTGCCTTGGACCAGGCGAAGGGGCAACTGGAGGAACAACAGGCACACTGGGCAACGGCTAAGGCGAATCTTGCCAGGATCACACCTCTGGCAGAGCAGAATGCCATCAGTAAAAAAGACCTGGACGATGCCAAGGGCCTTGAGCAGGCAACGCATGCGGCGGTGATTTCAGCACAAGCCGTTGTTGAAAAAACAACACTGGACGTCGGCTTCACGAAGATTACCTCTCCCGTTGACGGCATTGCCGGCATTGCCAAGACCCAGATCGGAAATCTCGTCGGTCCCGGATTGATCGAGGAACTGACAACGGTATCGACTCTTGATCCGATCAAGGTCTATGTCTCTGTCGGTGAACAGGAGTACCTCGAGCTTGCCGGTAGCGGCAGGAATAGTTTCAAGAACATACCCCTGACATTAATTCTATCCTCCGGCAGCGTCCATCCATATAAAGGATACTTTGCCCTTGCCGACCGCCAAGTGGATGTAAAGACAGGCACCATAAAACTCGAGGCCTTCTTCAACAATCCCGGGAATATCATTCGGCCCGGACAATTTGCCAAGGTTCGTGCTAAAAGCAAAATCAAGAAAAACACACTGCTGGTACCCCAACGAGCGGTGACGGAGCTTCAGGGAGACTATCAGGTGGCCGTTGTAGGCCCCGGTAATAAAATTGATATAAGGTCGGTAAAACCGGCTGAGCGAATCGGCAGCCTCTGGGTGATTGACGAGGGGTTGAAACCGGGAGATAAAGTTGTTGTGGAAGGGGTCCAGAAGGTCAAGCAGGACATGATCGTGAATCCGCAACCTTACGTTCAGTCCGTAAGTGGCACCGCCTCAAGTGCCGGACAACAGAAATCAGCACAAGCAAGGCCAAGGCAAAAGTAGGCTGTTATGTCTAAATTCTTCATCAATCGTCCTATTGTTGCCATGGTGATCTCCATTATGTTTGTCATCGTGGGCATAGTGGCGGCACTCAGTTTGCCCATTGCCCAGTTCCCGGAGATCGTGCCCCCGGAGGTCCAGATCTGGGCGACTTATACAGGTGCAGATGCCCAGACTGTCGAGCAGTCCGTGGCGACCCCCATTGAGCAGCAGCTCAGTGGTGTGGACAACATGAATTACATGTACTCCATCAACGCCAATAACGGTACCATGCGGCTGACGGCCAGTTTCGATGTCGCAACCAATCCGAATACGGACCTGGTGCTAACTCAGATCAGGCAGAATCTTGCCCAGCCGCAGCTTCCCGCCGATGTGCGCAATTACGGCGTCACGGTCCAGAAGGCCCGTTCCGCCCCTCTGATGATCCTTTCCGTGTATTCACCTAACGGGTCCCATGACAAAACCTTTGTGTCAAACTATGCCTACATCAACCTCGTCGATCAATTGCTGCGCGTGCCCGGCGTCGGCATGGCCACAGTTTGGGGCTCCGGCATGTATGCGATCCGCATCTGGGTCAAACCCGATACGCTGGCGAAGCTCGAGATAACCGTTCCCCAGGTCATCGATGCCGTCCAGAAACAGAATACGGTTAATCCGGCAGGGCAGATCGGCGCTGAACCCGCGCCTCCGGGCCAGGAGTTCACCTATTCCGTCAGCGCCCAGGGTCGTCTGATCACGCCGGAAGAATTCGGTCAGATTGTTCTGCGGGCCAATTCCGACGGATCGGTTGTTCGCCTGAAGGATGTGGCCCGCATTGAATTAGGCTCGCAGATTTATACGTTCAGGGGGCGTCTGAACGGGGAACCTGCTGCCAATATCGGCATTTACCAGTTACCCGGCACGAATGCCATCGAAACGGCCAATGGCGTCAGGAGAGTCATGGAACAGGCCAAGGGACAATTCCCGGCTGATCTCGATTATATTGTCGGTCTCGATACAACACAGTCCATAACTGAAGGCATCCGCGATATTGTAAAAACGCTCCTGATTGCGCTGGCGCTGGTTATTGTCGTCGTCTTCATCTTCCTTCAGGGCTGGAGGCCGACACTCATTCCGGCCCTCGCCGTTCCGGTTTCCCTCGTCGGCACTTTTGCCTTCTTTCCTCTTCTCGGCTTCTCCATCAACACCTTGTCTCTCTTCGGCCTGGTGTTGGCCATAGGCCTGGTTGTTGATGATGCTATTGTCGTTGTGGAGAATGTTGAACGTCATATCGAGGAGGGCTTGTCTCCCAAGGATGCGGCATTCAAGGCCATGCAGGAGGTTTCCGGCCCGGTCATGGCCATTGCCCTGGTGCTCTCGGCGGTCTTTATTCCCACGGTGTTCATCCCGGGAATTACGGGCAGGCTTTACCAGCAATTTGCAGCGACCATAGCCATTTCGGTCCTCATCTCGGCCTTCAACGCCTTAAGTCTCAGCCCTGCCCTTGCCGCTCTTCTGCTCAAGCCCCGGAAAGAGGCACGCGGCCCCTTGGGTTCTTTCTTCGCCTCATTCAACCGCTGGTTTGGACGCGCCACAACAGGATATGTGGGATTCTGCAGAGTTCTGATCCGCAAGAGCGTCCTCTGTCTTCTATTCCTTGCCGGGATCATAGTCATTTCCGCCGGGATCGGAATAGGCATCCCCACAGGATTTCTGCCGGAAGAGGATCAAGGGTACATGTTTGTCAATGTATCGTTGCCTAACGCCGCCTCAATGCAACGCACCGATGAGGCCTGCAAGGAGATCGAAAAAATTATCGCGAAGACGCCTGGTGTTCAGTATTATCAAACAATCATCGGCGTCAGCTTGCTCAGCCTGGCACAGAACACTTACAGCGCTTTTTTCTTTGTGAACCTCAAGGTGTGGAAGGAGCGGAAAACACCCGAAGAGCAATATGACGCGATTATGTCTCATCTAAACAAAGAACTGGCCAAATTGCCGCAATGCACCGCCTTCGCCTTTTCTCCGCCTGCAATTCCAGGTATCGGGACTGCCGGCGGAGTAACGATGATCCTCGAGGACCGTGCCGGCAAGGACATCGGTTTTCTCTCCGAGAATGTCAGCAAATTCCTCGATGCCGCACAGAAGAGACCGGAGCTTGCTTCCGTGAGAACGACCTTCCTCCCGACGGTGCCCCAGGTTTTCATCAATGTCGATCGGGACAAGGTGCTCAAGCAGGGCATCGACCTCGGACAGGTCTATCAGACGCTCCAGGCTTTTATGGGCGGTTATTTCATCAATTACTTCAACCGATTCGGGCGGCAGTGGCAGGTCTACGTCCAGACGGAGGGTGCCTACCGCACCAAAGCGGAGGATGTCGGACAGTTTTACGTCCAGAATGACCAGGGGGACCCGGTTCCACTCTCGGCGGTCACGACGCTCGAATCACGAATAGGACCCGAATTTACGATGCGGTACAATCTATACCGTTCGGCACAGATCAACGCCGCGGCCAACCCCGGCTACAGTTCAGCTCAGGCCATGAAGGCGCTGGAAGAGGTCTTTGCCCAGAGCATGCCGCGGGAGATGGGTTTCGACTATCTGGGCATGAGTTTCCAGGAAAAGAAGGCCCAGGAAGGTATACCAGCTATGGTTATCTTCGGGTTCTCCCTGCTTTGCGTTTTCCTCATTCTTGCGGCCCTTTACGAAAGCTGGTCCCTACCCGTCAGCGTTCTCCTGGGAACGCCCATAGCTGTTTTCGGCGCCTTGACAGCAATCTGGCTGCGCGGTGAGGTGAATAACGTCTATGCCCAGATCGGCCTGATCGTGCTGATCGGTCTGGCCGCCAAGAACGCCATTCTGATTGTCGAGTTTGCCAAAAGAAGGCAGGAACAGGGAAAATCTCCCACGGATGCCGCCCTCGAAGGAGCCCAATTGAGGCTCCGGCCAATTCTCATGACGTCGTTCGCCTTTCTCCTAGGCACGCTTCCCCTGGCCATAGCTACAGGATCCGGAGCCGTGGCCAGACAAATCATGGGGACCGCTGTTATGGGCGGCACTGCCGCCGCATCATTGATTGCTATCTTCCTGATTCCCGCGACATTCTACGTCGTTGTCAAAATGACGGAAAAACGCAGGAATAACAAGAAGCCGGAGAGCGAAGGAGGGAATCATGCGTAAGATCATTTTATCCTTGCTGCTGGCGTTTACCCTTTCCGGTTGCATGATGGGTCCCGACTATCAGAGGCCGAATATCGAGACCCCCGACGCTTGGCGTTTCGAGGAGAAAAAAGCCCGAGAAATCAGCAACGTGGCTTGGTGGGAACAGTTTAACGATCCCGTTCTCAATGACCTCATCCGGGTGGCGCTGAAAGAGAACAAGGATCTCAAAATAGCCACGGCAAGAGTTGAGGAATTCATGGGACGGTACGGGACGACACGGGCTGCCCTATTTCCGCAGGTTTATGGGGCGGCAAGTACGGGCAGAAGCCGGGTGAGCGAGTATGAATACAACATTACATCGGCGGCCCAAAATCCCGCGAGCAACTATACGATTTTACTGAATGGAAGCTGGGAGCTTGATCTGTGGGGCAAACTGCGCAGGGGAACGGAGGCCGCCCGCGCCGATCTTCTGAGCCAGGAAGAAGGGCGGATCAGCGTTATTCTTACTCTTCTTACGTCGGTGGCCAGCGCTTATGTGAATCTCGGTAATCTCGACAGACAGCTTGATATCGCCGGAAGGACCGCGCAGAGCCGCAAGGAATCCTATGATCTTTTTCAACTGCGGTTCCAAGGAGGTGTCATCTCAGAGCTTGAACTGAGTCAGGCTAAATCGGAGTATGAGCAGACCCTGGCAATCATTCCGGTTCTGGAAAAAATAATCGCCCAGCAGGAAAACGCTTTTTGCGTGCTCCTGGGACGGAATCCCGGCCCGATTCCGCGGGGCAAAAAAATTGACGATCTTGTCCTTCCAGCGGTGCCTGCAGGTCTGCCGTCCGTCCTGCTCGCCAATCGTCCGGATATACGCCAAGCGGAGCAAAATCTCATTGCAGCCAATGCCAGAATCGGCGTTGCCAGAGCGCTCTATTTTCCGACGATTTCACTGACAGGTTCGTTTGGTGCGTCCAGCAGCGACCTGTCGAATCTCTTTACAGGGCCCGCAAAGATCTGGAGTTGGGCTGTTCCAGTGACGATTCCGATATTCACAGGCGGCGCCATCGGCGGACAGATTAAAATTGCCGAGGCACAACAGCAGCAAACTTTGTTTCGCTATCAGCAGACCATTCAGACGGCATTCCGGGAAGTCGAGGACGCTTTGATCGACCAGAAGCGCACAAGAGAAGAACTCGATATTCAGGACCGGCAGGTTGAATCCCTGCGAACCTACGCGCATTTTGCGCGCTTGAGATTTGATAACGGCTATACAAGTTATATCGAAGTGCTCGATGCGGAACGCAGCCTGTTCAATGCCGAACTGTCCCGCGCCCAGACGAAGGGCGTCCTCTTTCAGGCGCTTGTGAATCTATACAAGGCGATGGGCAGCGGCTGGACGATCGAGACGAACGGGAAGGCAATCCATCCGGATGAGGAACGGACTGCGAGTATGACGGAAAAGCAGGGTATTCATTCAGTCGAATGAATGGGACAAGCATCCTAAGCCATTTTTATTTTTTCGGAATTTTTCAAAGCATCCTGATACAATTCGCCCAGCGCATATTCTCGCGCAATAATATTCTCTTCATCCTTAAACCCTTTCAGCCATAAGCTTTATGCCATAGATTTACGGCCAAATAGTTCCCATGGCTCTTTGCAGCCTGGCATAATTAATATTGTAATCACCCAAAGCATTCGCATAGTCGGCTTTTGCCCTTGTCAAAAGTGTTTGAGCATCAAGAACCTCTGTCGAAGTAGCCACTCTTTCTTTATACCTTTCCTCGGAAATACGGAAATTTTCCTCGGCCTGTTCAATCACTTTCTGTGAGACGGCAATTTGTTTCTCCGCTTCCTGCAAAAGCAGGTAAGCATTTTTAATTTCCAAGGTAATTTGATCATTTAATTCTTTGGCTGCATCTATGGCTTGATTCTCTCTGGCTTTGCTTGCATCAACCCTAAATTTGGTTTTGCCCCATTCCCAGAAATTCCAACTGGCTACCGCCATCACATACCAGCTTTCCGCGTTTTGATAGTCACTGCCCGAAACCGAAGGAGTATCACCATACCTTGCGTAATTACCCACCAAACTCAAAGAGGGCAAATAATCACTTTGCGCTACGCGGACTAATTTTCCTGCCTGAGCCGCTTTGAACAATGAGATCTTGAGTTCCGGCCTGCGTTGTTGGGCCATATTCAGACACTCTTCAAACGATTGCTCCAGGGGTTGATAATCTAGAATATCGACTACTTCTACCGGCGTGAATATCTTGAGTTTCAAAACAGTATTGAAACGAGCTTTGGTCAAATCGACAGCGTTTTGAGCTTTGACCAGAGTTTGCTTGCCATTAGCCAGCTCCACTTCAGCATGCAGTAAATCATTTTTGGGGATCATACCCACCTGAAAATAATTTTCGGCAACATCCCGATGCGCACTAAGCATTTCCACAGATTGACTGACCGCAGTAAGAATCCTTTGCGCGCGTAAAATATCAAAATAGGCGATTTTTACTTCCTGCACTACGTCTTGATATTTGGCTTTTTCTTCCAAAAGAGCGGTGTCTTCACCAATTCGACTTGCCTGGTAATTAGCCAAAATTCCGCCGCCGGCAAATAGCGGCTGCTTTGCTTCGATTATCCAGTTATAGTTATTTATTGTGCCTGTCACAAGTTCTGTGCCCGCAGGTATTAAGGGTGGAAATCCTTGCGGAAAGTTAATGCTGGGCTCCTCGTTCAATCGTTGATAACTGTAAGATGTGCTAAACTTCGGCAGAAATCCGGTAATGGCTTCCCTTTTCTGGGCCGTGGCGCTTTTTGATCCTTCTTTGGCAATATTTATAACAAAACTATTTCTCAAGGCTATTTCAATGCTTGCTTCCAATGTCATTGGCTCTTCGGCAAATACTGAATTCTGGGAAAAATAAAATGTAAGAAGAGTTAATACAAATATCTTTAAAGCTTTATTTGTCATGCTTTTTTACCCCCTGTAAAAATATTTCCATAATAAGATCTTTTTTGAGATTTAATGATTTTTCTTTAGGCAATAACATCCAGTCAATCGCTGTGGACCTAATTAACCCGAATAATAATCCGGCTAGTTCACGAGGCACAAGTGGCCGTAAAAAGCCTCTCTTTATCCCGCTTTTCATTAGGTTTTCGATAAACGTTATATGCTGTAAATAATCATCAATTAACTTCCGCCGCAGTGAAGTCATCATTTCTGATAAAGCATCGTTCTCTCCGCAAAAGAATACGCGGAAAAAATCAGTATTCTTTTCGACAAACCGGAAATGCGCATCAATCAACGTGGTAATTTTATCGGTGATATCTTTTGCCGCGTTTACCTCTTTTCTGATTTCGGCATACATTAAATCGAGTTTTTCACAAAGCATCATCCTGTAAAGATGTTCTTTGCCTTCAAAGAATTGGTAAAGCGAACCAATGGAAAACCCTGATGCCCCGGCTATTTCTGCCATCGTTACATTATAAAATCCTTTAGTAGCAAAAATTCTTTCCGCCTGCTCCAGAATTTCCGCTCGACGCACATTGAACTCGCGCTCTTTTCGTTCCGACCTTTCCATTAACTAGGCCTTTCTATTTTTGAACAATCATTCAATATTTGAATGGTAATTCAGATTATAGAATATTTATTATTTGTCAAGGGGAATTTTTAGTTTTTCTCCAGAGGAGAAAAAATTTAAATGTCATCTGTTATGTTGCTTTACTTGAGGATGAATTCCAAACGTGCTATAGGACACAATTAAGGGAGTAAAGGGGCTAATTTATAAATTTGATATTTTAAAATTACTGCACACACTAAAAAAGTAATTCCAGAAATATTTTTCATTTGGCAAACACAAAACGTTATGTAATACTAATCTTAATAAAAGCATTTATATTTACTCTAATATTAGGGGTGCGAATATGAAAAAATCATATATATTGGCCCTTGATCAGGGCACCACAAGTTCGCGAGCTATTCTGTATGATCGCGATGGAAAAGTCGTAAAAATTAGCCAGAAAGAATTTACTCAAATCTATCCCAAAGCCGGCTGGGTGGAACATGATCCGATGGAGATCTGGGGATCGCAAAGCGGCGTGGTGAGCGAAATTCTAGCGACGACGGGTATTACGCCCGAAGAGATAGCGGCCATCGGCATCACGAATCAGCGGGAAACGACGGTTGTATGGGAAAGAAAAACGGGGAAGCCGGTTTATAACGCGATTGTGTGGCAGTGCCGGAGAACTTCTGCCATATGCGATGAACTCAAAGCCCGGGGCCTGGAAAATTATATCCGGGAGAATACAGGGCTCGTGCTGGACGCTTATTTTTCCGGAACTAAAGTAAAATGGATACTCGATAATGTGGAAGGAACCAGGCAGCAGGCAAAAAACGGTGAACTGCTTTTTGGCAATATCGATACGTGGCTGATATGGAACTTAACGAGAGGAAAGGTGCACGTTACGGACTACAGCAATGCCTCACGCACGATGCTTTACAATATTAAAAACCTCAAATGGGATGAGAAAATTTTGAAAGAACTCGACATACCCGCGTCTATGCTGCCGGAAGTGAAGCCATCCAGTGCGGTTTACGGCAATGCGGATGCCCGGATATTTGGAGCGGAGATACCCATTGCCGGAGACGCGGGCGATCAGCAGGCGGCATTATTCGGACAGGCCTGCTATACGCCGGGAATGGTTAAGAACACCTACGGTACCGGCTGTTTCATGCTCATGCTGACCGGAGAAAAATTGGTTCATTCGGATAACGGCCTTTTGACCACAATTGCCTGGGGCGTGAACAATAAAGTGGAATATGCACTGGAAGGCAGCATTTTTATTGCAGGCGCGGCTATTCAGTGGCTGCGCGACAGCCTGAAAGTCATTTCTGATGCCAAAGACAGCGAGTATTTTGCAACGAAAGTTGAAGACTCTTTGGGTGTTTACGTTGTCCCTGCTTTTGTTGGACTGGGCGCTCCCTACTGGGACATGTATGCCCGGGGCGCAATTCTCGGACTGACGCGTGGCGCCAATCGTAACCACATCATCCGCGCCACCCTAGAATCGATTGCCTATCAGACCCGGGATGTTCTGGAACTGATGCGCAACGAATGCGGCATTGATCTGTGCGAGCTGCGCGTGGACGGCGGGGCCAGCGCCAATAACTTTCTGATGCAATTCCAGGCTGACATTCTTGGTGTTCCCGTGGAGCGGCCGGAAATTATTGAAACAACGGCTCTAGGGGCAGCCTATCTGGCCGGTCTGGCGGTCGGTTTCTGGAAAGATCAATCTATGATCGCCGAGCGGCGAAAGGTAAATCGAAAATTTCTACCCAGCATGAATGATGGTAAAAAAGAAAAGCTTTATGCCAAGTGGAAAAAGGCTGTATGTTGCGCCATGCATTGGGAGGAAGAAAAATAAGATAGCATGATTAAAACTGTTGTCACATCAACTTATCATAAATCGGAGGAAATTGCGGAAATGAAAAAGAAGATCGCGGTTATAGGTTCGGGTAATTTCGGCTCGGCGGTTGCGCGGCATGTATCACGGAATGTCGCCCAAAAAAAAGGCTTACAAAATGTGTGGCGCAAGCAGGTCGATATGTGGGTTATGGAGGAAACGCTCACAGACGGCCGCAAGTTGACCGAAGTCATAAACTCCGATCATGTCAATGTGAAATACCTGCCTACGGCATCGTTGCCGCAAAATCTCGTGGCGAAGCCTGAGCTGGCGGACGCAGTGAAAGACGCTTCGCTTCTGATAATGGTGCCGCCTCATCAGTTCGTGCGCGGCATCAGCCGGCAGATCGCGCAGATGCTGACCCCTAAACAAAAAAAGGAAATCATCTGCCTGAGCCTTGCCAAGGGCATCGAATTCGACAAGAAAAAGAAGGTAATTCGGCGGATGTCGCAGGTATTCCAGGACGAAACCGGCGTGAAAGCCGCACAACTTGCGGCGCTCAGCGGCGCGAACATCGCCAACGAAGTTGCGGCGGATATGTATGCTGATACGACAATCTCTGCCCTTTCCGCCACCGTGCGCAAGGAGTTGTTCGGCCTGTTCAACACGGACAATTTCGTCGTTGAACTGAGCACCGACGTTACGGGCGTGGAGCTTGGCGGCGCGCTGAAAAACATCATCGCCATCGCGGCGGGCGTTATTGATGGTCTCGGCTATGGCAACAACACCAAGGCCGCGGTAATTCGCGCCGGGCTAATCGAGATGATGAAATTCGGAAGCTTCAAGAAACTCGGCCATGTCGCGCAAAAGGAAACATTTCTCAGCTCCGCCGGCGTGGGTGACCTCATCACGACGTGCTTCGGCGGGCGAAATCGCATGTTCGGCGAACAACTCGGCAAGATGTGGAAGGACAATCCTGCGGCGGCACACACCGTCTCCCTCGAACAACTGGAAGCAGACCTTCTTCATGGCCAGAAAGTGCAGGGCGCGCATACTGCGGAAGAAGTCTATGCCGTGCTCAAAGCCTTCGGCCTGACGAAAGCATTCCCGGTATTCACATCGGTCTATGAAATCTGCCACAAACGCAAGGATCCGCGGACGCTCTACCGCCATTGAGGGACCGCTATACGGAAGTCTTGAACCTTGTGAATTTCTTTAACGAAGAAAGCGGAGTTCGGTATAAGATTTGCTGTTCGGTTTGATTCTGAAACCGGCCTAATCACGCCCGACGACAAACATCGGCACCACATCTCACATTTTGTGGCCAATATTTAATTGACATACAAAATCTTTCTTCGTATACTCCCACTGTGATAAAGGAAGTTCTTTTCAATTTAACCTGTGGAAAACCTCCGATTGAATTATGGCCAACGAAATCTCTATCAGGATAACCGGTGAAGCAGGTCAGGGTACGCAGACGATCGGCGACGCCCTTTCGCAAGTATTTAAATCTGCCGGCTATCATTTATTCGCATACCAGGATTTCATGTCGCGCATCCGCGGCGGCAATAACTTCTTTGAGATACGCGTTTCAATTAAACCCGTGCATTCCCCCCGCCACAAACCTGACATCATCATCTGCCTGGACAAATCCAGCGTAGATATCCAAAAAAAAGACCTTGCTATTGACGGCATACTCGTTGTTGATAAAACAAAGTTCGGCATGGCTGGGCTTGAAGAATCCATGTATGACGTGGCCTTTAACGAGATCGCTCTAAGAGTCGCCAATGACACGCTGTATTCGAACTCCATTGCTTGCGGCCTGATCGCCGGTATAGTAGGCTTAGATTTTACCTTTGTCACACAAGGCATACAGGAGGTATTCAGCCATAAATCAAAGGAAATTATCCAGAACAATGTCAACAGCGCGCGCGCTGGTTTTGAACTGGGCTTGGCAAACCCACATAAAGAGATGTTTTTGCTGCCGACTGTCGGCAAAGACAGGCTTGCAGCCGTTCCCGGAGTAATTCTGCTGGATGGCTCAACAGCTATAGCGCTCGGAGCTATCAAAGCCGGCTGCAAATTCTACACCGCATACCCAATGTCCCCGTCAACAAATATCATGAACATAGTCGCAGGACGCGCAGCAGTAGAGCATATTGTCGTGGAACAGGCAGAGGATGAGATCGCCGCCGTTAATATGGCAATCGGCGCGTCCTTTGCAGGCAGCCGCGCCATGACCTCTACATCAGGCGGCGGATTCTGCCTGATGGTCGAAGGCCTCAGCCTTGCTGCCATGACTGAGACGCCGCTTGTGATGGTAGATGCCCAGCGCCCCGGCCCGGCAACAGGGTTCCCCACGCGCACAGAGCAGGCTGACCTGGATTTCGTCATATCAGCAGGCCACGGCGAATTCGCCAGGGTCGTGTATTCGCCAGGGTCTGCACAACAGGCGTATTTCATAACCATTAAGGCATTCAACATCGCAGAGAAATATCAGATCCCGGTTTTAATCCTTACTGACCAGCATTTGCAGGATTCAATAACCGATATTCCGGCGCTCGATCAGGGCACGGCCGCTATAGAGCGTTTCATAATTTCAAAAGAGGAGTCTGCCAATATAACTTCATATAAACGCTACGCCCTGACTGACTCGGGGATTTCCCCGCGGGCGATCCCGTCCTGGATTCAGGATGTAATGTACGTAGACAGCGACGAGCACGATGAGTCGGGCCATATAACCGAAGATGCCGCAATGCGAAAGCAGATGGTCCAGAAACGTCTTCACAAAAAATTACACGGTCTGCTTAATGAGCTTGAACAGCCGACGTCATTCAATATAGATGACGCCCAGGTGATCCTTCTGGGATTTGGTTCTACTTTGGGCATACTTCAGGAAGCAGCGCAAGCGCTCGAGAAAAGGAAAGTGGGCTTCGTTCACCTTTCGCAGGTCTGGCCTTTCCCATCCGATGAGATGTTGAAGCTGTTATCTAATGCGCGCATGATCATCAGTATAGAAAACAATGCCCAGGGCCAGCTTGCCAGACTTTTACGCAGGGAAACAGGTATAAAAGTCAGTAAATCCATTTTGAAATATGACGGCCGTCCGTTCGACGTCGACTCAGTGATTGAGATCATAAAACCGGAATTATAAAAAAGAGGTCAGGCACAATTAAAAGTGAATAATGTATGGAAATGAATGACTTCAAAAGTTCTGATCCGATAGCCTGGTGCTCTCGCTGCGGTAATTTCGGCATACTCACCAGCCTCAAGGGCGCGCTTGTCAAACTAGGCAAGCAGCCTAAGGATATCCTGCTGGTCTCAGGCATAGGCCAGGCTGCAAAGATGCCGCATTATGTCAAAGCCAACTGTTTTAACGGCCTTCACGGCAGAGCGCTTCCCGCTGCATTTGGCGCCAAGACCGCCAATAAGGATCTCACTGTTGTTGTTACCACCGGCGACGGCGATTGTTACGGCGAAGGCGGCAACCACTTAATCCACAACATCCGCCGTAACCCCGATATCACCGTCATTGTCTGTGATAATCAGATTTACGCCCTTACCAAAGGCCAGGCATCACCTACAACAGATGAGGGCATAGTTACAAAGGTCCAGACAGAGGGAGTTATCCTTGAACACCTTTCGCCGCTTTCTCTGGCATTGGCAGTAGGAGCAGGCTTTGTCGCCCGCGGTTTTTCCCAAGAAACCGATCATTTAGCTGATCTCATCCTTTCAGGCATTAATTACAAAGGCTTCGCTCTGATCGATGTGCTCCAGCCCTGCGTCACCTTCAACAAAAAGAACACCTACGAATGGTATTCCCAGCGCGTTTATAAGCTTGACGCATCATATAAATCTACTGATCTTAGCATCGCTTTCCAGAAATCCCTTGAATGGGGCGACCGCATCCCCATCGGTATCCTCTATAACGTTTCCAAGCCGACCTACGAGCAAAAAGCCGGCCCTTAAGGGGATATAATGATGTCCCTGAACTTTCCAGGCCGTTCACACTGCTGTCTCCGGCAATCAGGTTTATCAGCGCCCGGCCGAAGACTCTTAACGAATGCTCTGATCCCATTTCCCTTTATTCCAACTCTTTTTTCAACCGGTCGAATTCTTCTTTGGTAATCTCGTCTTTGGCAGACCGTTTTTTTAAAATGTCTAATGACGTTTCTTTAAAGTTTTGATGATAAAATAAATTGCCACAGCAAAAACGATTAAAAACAATATCCACATAAACATACCTCCGTACCCATAGCCATAATTCATCATATGCCCCCCTTCCCAGCCACCCATATGCCCGTAGGGACCGGAACACATGGTTAAAAGCGGAGTCATCATTACCATCACAAAGAAAAATATTTTTCTCATAATATTCGGCTCCTTTCTTTGTCCTTCAAATGTAAAATGATAAACGTCACTTCTGCGTATCAATTTAATATCGCGTGTACTGCTCGTCAAACTACATACGAATTCATCCAGCAGTTATGGACCGGAATGAACGCGAAGGATCACCGGACTTTTGTGTTACGCCATAAAAATAATTAACCGGTATCGTGTCCCTGAAATTCGGTATTAGCTTAGATTGTCTTCAGCACCAATTTGTCTAAAGCAAAGCGCGGCCTTGCTTTGGGTGATTGATCAGGATGCCCCACGGGCAGAAGCACTACCGGGTAGATACTTTCGTCTAGAGCCAGAAACTCCTTTACCTTATCGCGATCAAACCTTCCCAGCCAGCAACTACCCAGACCCAGATCAACGGCTTTAAGAACGATGTGCTCTATAGCAATCGCCACATTCATGGCCAGATAGGCCTTAACCGCTTCCGCGTCCATGATCGGGCTTACGGCTGATGGATCACTCATATCCATATCGATGCCTTCGAAGACGCCTTCGTTCAGCAGTTCTCCGATGCGCCGTTCTCTTGTCGTTACGGCCGTAAGGTCGGCGCAGCAGACAAAAATAACCGCTGCCTTGACAATAAACTTATAGGGCGTATACCGGCCCAGTGCCTCTTTGGCGGCGGGTGATTGTGCGACGATGAAGCGCGCTGGCTGGAGATTTGATCCCGACGGGGCGAGCCTTGCTGCATCCAGAAGCAGGCGGACAGTATCAGCCGAAATATCCTCCTGCCTGAATTTACGAATGCTCCTGCGGTGAGCGATAATATCAGATAATTCCATTGTGGCACCTCTAATGAGACTCGCTGAAATCGAGACCCGAAAATTCGGGACGACGATTGAAGCGTTAGTCGAATTATCCCGCCAACGTAGTTGGCAGGGACATGCCAACTCTACAACTTCCCGTTGGGCCTGTCAAATGACAGTTTATCCGCGCGTTAATGTTTGTATGAAATAATTTAATAAATTCTCCTTTCTCAAAAAATGGAGGTTATGCTACTATGCAAAGCAGAAAATAATTTCTTTTCTAAGGAGGGAACCATGAAAGTCAAAAGAATATTTGTCGCTGCATTAGTTATACTTTTGGCGGGAACTTTCGGGCATGTATATGGAAAAGATACTGCTCAGGGGAAGAGCGGCGCAAAAGCCGAAGCCAAGGCAATGGTAATTAAAGCCGAGGAGTTTGTTAAAGAAAATGGCAAAGAAGAGGCCATAGCGGAATTTAATAAACCGGATGGGCAGTTTGTAAAAGACTCCTTCTATGTGTTTGCCTACGATTTGAAAGGAACGGTGATAGCTCATCCCTTCCGTCCTTCATTGATGGGAAAGAATGTGATAAACGAGCGGGATAGCCAGGGAAAATTATTCAGAAAAGAAATCGTCGAGAAAGCCAAAGCGAAAGGCGAGGGATGGGTAGATTACAAGTATCTGAATCCAGCAACCAAAAAGGAAAAATCCAAGACAACATACTTTAAAAAAGTAGGTGACATGATCATCTGCTGTGGCGCGTATTAAGCAATAACCTGTTGCCCTTTTTTAAAAACTTTTTCCGTGGAAGTTTGATACAATTAATGAGGAGTTTGCTGATATGTCGGAATTGCTGAAAATGCTGGGGTGTCGTTACCCTATCATTCAAGGGCCTATCGGGATGTTTAACAGTCCCAAGATGGTTGCCGCCGTTTCCGAAGCAGGCGCTTACGGAATGTTGGCGCTCGGGTTTATTAGTAATCCGGACGAGGTAAAAAAGCTCATTGATGAAGTTCGGAAACTGACCGATAAGCCTTTTGGGGCAAACATTATGCTTATTAATCCGCACAACGAAAAAATACTGGGGGTATTGGCCGGCGCGGGCATTAAAGCTATCACTACATCCGTGGGTTCTCCGAAAGAGATATACCCGATAATCCATGAGCTGGGCATGAAAGGTATTCATGTGGTTCTCGCGTTCCAGCACGCGATACGGGCAGTTACCGCGGGAGCGGACGCTCTGGTCGTCGTCGGCTCGGAAGCCGGGGGGCTTCGTTCCTTGAATTCCGAATCATCAACGATGGTCCTTGTGCCTCTGGTAGCTGATCACGTCAAAGTTCCCCTTGTGGCCGCGGGAGGTATCGCGGATTCAAGGGGTTATAAAGCAGCTTTTGCCTTAGGTGCTCAGGGTGTGCAAGTCGGCACAAGGTTTCTGGCATCTGGGGAAAGTCCTGCCGCCGAGCAGTGGAAAAAGGCCATTATTGAATGTAGTGACGGCGGCACCGATTTGATACCATCCAATAATATGAGAACGGCGGAAAGGATTATTGTTACGCCCTGGATAAAGCAGAAAATGGATGACCAAGAGGTGAAAAACATTGCCGCTGAAATGGATCGCCATCCCGCGGCAACCGGCAATTATGAGCGTGCCGCGTTTGGGGCAGGCCAGATAAGCGCGCTGATCAAGGATATTAAACCAATCAAAGCAATAATCGAGGAGATGGTTTCCTGATATTTGCGGCAAAAGAATAAAAAACTTCCCCGCCGGAAAGCCTTATCGCATTTGTCATTGAGGCAGTGAATCCGCGCAAGCGGGCAAGACCCAGGAGACGGTCTCACTTGGGATGGGTCGGCCCGTCATCTTCTTCTTTTTTTGAGTCCAACCCAAGATCATCCAGAACATCCGCTATCTTTTCTTCCTTATCGATAACAACGGTGGAATCTCCCAAAGCGCCTGGTTGGTCAGGCGCGCGCGTGATGGCGGATTTCCTTGTTTTGGTTATCTGCCAGGAACCTTCCGAAGACATTACTAACCAGTTGTTGAAATTAAATTGGATATCGCGCACGTGGGGCAAGGCGGCAATTTCCCTGACAATGAGTTCGATCTCCTTAACGGAATAATCCTTGTCCGGCCGGACCAGATCACCGTAGAGATAAACCGTACTACCCGTAGCGGAGTAGTCTATCCTCGTCATATCTACATCATGGCGCGTGAGGACCATCCTAACGTTCCGGTTGATTTCATAGCGGGATACCTGGGCGTCCGGCGGCATATTTCCTCCCTTTTAATATAAAATACTCCCAATAGCCGGTTATTGTCAAGAATTCGCTTCACACGCTTCACGAGATACGCGTCCCCTCAATTCGCCAATTGTCAGGAGTAAAGATTTGCCCCAGTCCCCACACCCAAGATTAATCCATTATCGCAAGATGCGGGCATAAAGATTTTCATTCTTTTGTTATCGATAAAGTGTTATTATGGCTCAACTTTTTTAAATTTTATCGATGGGAGGAGAGTAATGATATGAAGAAAAAATGTGCATTTATCCTCAATATTGCTTTTTTTGCATTATTTATACTGCCTACTTAAATGCAGAAGACGATTTTAAAAAAATAGATCAGATTGATGATTTGATTAGGTTAACCAAAGCATATAGAAATAAGGATTATGATATAAATTTGAATGATCAACAAAAGAGAAATGTAAGAATGCTAAATCGATTTATTTTAGAGTATATTGCGAATAAGGATCTTGCAATAAAAAAGCTAAGTACAATATTAATCTTAATTATATTTGTGGCAGCTACAATAATGAAGATAAAACAGACAAGAAAAAGATAATTTATATAAAGGCACAACCAAGCATAAAATTAACAAAGGGTTTTGGAAAATATTTAACCAAGGATAATGATTATTTGGATATATATAACTATCTATTATATGGCAATAACGACGTGCCTTGTGACAAAACTATGGCTTTTGCATATGGACCAAAACTCATAAAAGCATACTACATTTTGGGTCAATATCTGGCGGAAAACTTATATTTAGATGAAATTTGCAGTACTTGTGATCAACTATTAGATTGAGTCAATCAGATTGCCAATTGTCAAGAGTAAAGATTTGATTCTCAGCCGTGCGAGTTTGCTTGACAAAGTAGACCTTCTTTATTAAATTATTAACAAGTAAATTTAGAAGTGGGGTGAATTACTATGGCAAAAAATCCGCATGATCATCATCGGCAGGGACAGGTCAAAGATCGGTCACAAACGCAAAACAAGCAAAGTGATCACTGGGTTAAACGCGATACTGATACCGGTCAATTCATTGATCAAAAAGCCGATAACGAGCCGTTTAAAGGTGTCAGAAAAGAGAAGTAGTCTGGCCAATCGTAATAGGGGATATTGAGATTGCTCTAAGGAAATGCGGTCAGTGTCATTTGTGGCGGCACTCAAAACTTTTCATTCCGCACCATCCATAATTTTGAGCGGTCTCTGTTGCGCAGGTCGCAATTCTGTCACTTCGACCTGAAGGGTGAAGTCTTGATCATAACAACTGCCGGAAAGCTGGAACAGACAAGAATTTAAATAGAATCGTCCCCGATTTATTTTACACTTCACAAGATACGAATAACTTTTCATTATTTGCGCTTCACGCTTCACGATAATCCATGAGGGTTTTTATCTGCTTCAGCTTTTTCCCTTCAGTCTTCAGCCTAACATACTAAACCCCTGGTATATTGCCAATTGTCAAGAGTAAAGATTGGAATCCATTCTTTCAGTTTATTGATTCAGACGGTTTTTGCTTTCCTAATATCCGCTTTTTCTTCCACCGGCCTCCCTTGTAGTACAACCAGTTCAACCCGACGGCCAGCGCGCTGCTGAAAAGCATTGCCATCCAGATGCCCTCCTGTTTGAAGCCGAAGGGGCCGGCGAGCACATAGGCCAGAGGAATGCGGATGATGATCAGAGCGATGAACGAGAGAACCAGCAAGGCCATCGTGTCGCCTGCACTGCGCAGGACGCCCTGGATGACGAAGATGACGGCGAAGCAGGGAAAAATAAACGCCATCCAATGATAATATTCGCCCACAAGATTCAACACATTTGCATGTTCGGCTGACTGCTTGAGGAAAATGGCGCCGATTTGATGAGAGAAAATTGCCAGCGCAGCGGTGCAAGTAACGGCAATGGCCAGCCCGAAAAACACCGACATACGCAGGGTCTGGAAAACGCGATCTATTTTCTGAGCACCCAAGTTCTGACCGGCGATGGAGGTCGCCGCCATCCCGATAGACATGGCCGGAATGGTTGCCAGCAGATCGATCTGCATACCGATGCCGAAGGCCGCGGTAACATCCGTGCCGTAACTGTTGACCAGGGATATGATGATTACCCCGGCCAGTGAAACGACAAGCATCTGCATCGAGGCGGGCACACCGATTACGAAAACCTCCCGGATGATGTGCCAATCCAAACTATAGTCCCAGCTGTGCATATTAATGTAAGGATTATGCCGCACAAGGTAAATATAGCCGATGATACAGGTCAGCATGGACGCCAGCGCCGTTCCCCAGGCCGCGCCGGCTACGCCAAGCGGCGGCAGAGGGCCGATGCCGCGAATAAACAGCGGGACAAAAACAATGTTAAACACCGTAAGCAGAATGAGGATTTTCACCACTGTTTTGGCGTCACCCAGGCCGCGCAGCATCGCCGTCATCCAGTAGACAAAGAACTGAAATACCAGCGCGGCCATCATAATGGTCAGATAAGAAAGCGCCATGTCCTGAATTTCCTGCGGTGCATGCACCCATTCGAGCAACTGGCGACGCAGCACAAGGGCAATGATGGATATAAGCAGACAGAACAGGATAGAGGCGAAAAAGGAATTCGCCAGGATTTTTCTGAGCAGTGCCGTGTCCTTGCGGCCGAAGGCCTGGGCGATAAGGACATTAGTGGCCATGGCCAGGCCGATGAGAAATGCGGGCATCAGCATGATGATCGGCAGGCTGGCGGAGATTGCCGCCACCGCTGTGTGGCCCAGGAGCCGGCCGACCCAGATCATGTTGATGATACCGTAAACGGACAGCAGCAGATTGCCTAACATTAGCGGCGTGCTGAAATTAACAACCTGTCTGCCGATATTGCCTTCAGTGAAATCTTGCACGTATTCCTTTTTTATTTCCGGGAGCATTGGCGATGAGAAATATCAATGATAGGATTTTATTAATATTCTTCTCTTCGTTCAAAATGTCCACATTTTATTTTGACCAGATCTTATTCCGGCAACGAACTATAGGGAAAACGGCCCTGCATGTCAATTACATAATAGCCACAAATTATCACGCTCCGCGAGATACGAATCCCGCTTCACGCATTACTATTTTTGGATCGCCAATTGTCAAGAGCAATGATACGATCTCTAAACTTTTCACCGTCCTGCCTATAGAAGATTTATGGTACTGAAAGCTTGAAAAATATTCGTTAATAATATAAAGAATATCACATGAAATATAAAATCGAAAAATACATTTCCCAAAGAGAAATGATTAACTTTTGTCGCCGCAACCATATCCGCAAGCTGGCATTGTTCGGATCGGTTCTTCGTGACGAATTGAAGCCAGATAGTGACGTAGACCTGCTGGTGGAATTTGAAAAGGAACATATACCAGGCTTAATAGCACTCGCCGGAATGGAAATTGAATTAAGCAATAAATTCGGCAGAAAAGTAGACCTCAGAACACCCGGCGATCTCAGCAGATACTTTCGGGACGAGGTTGTCCGTTCGGCAGAGGTGCAATATGAAGCCTGATGATAAAATACGACTTCAACATATGCTTGATGCCGCTCAAGAGGCAATTACATTTTTGCAAACGCTTAAGGGCGAACGGCTGGGAAACAATCGCTTGGTTTCTCAGGCTATTGTTCGATTAATTGAAGTTGTCGGCGAAGCAGCCGTACAAATATCAAAGGAATATAAAACCGCACATCCGGAATTACTATGGGCGCAAATTATCGGAATGCGTAACAGAATTATTCACGCTTATTTTGACATAGACTACGAACTTGTAGAAAACACGATTAAAGTTGATTTTCCTAAACTTATCAATCAATTGATAAAATTAATTAACGATTATAAATAGTGCACGCCGCGGCGGTGGTGGGCGCATCACGATTTTCAGATTGCCAATTATCAAGAGTAAAGATTTGAACCTCTCCCGCCCTTTGATTATATTGAGCCGTCCCCGATTATTCCCTCTTTTGAGAAAGGGAAATTGAGGCTTCCGAATACCGAACTGACATTGGCATTTCCCTCTATCTTATAAGGCAGGTTATGTTCTGTGAAAATAACCTTCAGGATTCCACTCAAATCTTTATATTTTACAACGAGTGGTACCTGTATCTGCGTTGTTGATGATGAGGGGATCAAGATTTCCTTTCCCATGTGGCCATTTCCGATTTCCTCATTTTTAAGGTAAATGCTGCACCCAAAAGACTTGAGTGTAAGATCAAAATGGTTTGGATTTTTTACATCGAGATCAAGGAGAAGATTAGACTCTGTGAAGGAGATCGGACTGAGACTGACTCTACGAAGAGTAAAGGATGGATTCTCCAGTATCCAATTCGCACAAGACATGAGACAAATGGAAAAAGCAAACAGGCATAATATTCTACAATGAAGCCTTACTTTCCGTAATCTGATTGCGGTATATATTAATATATTAGTGAAACTCCAATTACGAAAGCGCAGCGCAGCGGAATTGGTAAGTTGTAATGAGACCCAAGTTTCAGAAACAGAGCAGAGTGCACTGAAACTTGCAGGTCGAATTATCCCGCGAAGCGGAGGGTTATGAGACTTAAATTTCAAAAGCTTGCTTTGGGGTTCATACCCGTGGTTGTTCATTAGTCTATTTGCCTTCATACCTTTCTGAATGTTCCTTATGCTTATACCAAAAGAGTTACCTAATTAATGAACATTAACAAAAGTCCCCGATTATTTTCTAGGGTAAATCCAGTTTCATTTTTGTCATTGTGAGGAGCCCCTCGTGGCTCCGCTTGCCCCCTGACTAGGTGGTGGCAATCTCGCCCTTGTCATTCCGGCGCAGGCCGGAATCCAGTGTAAAACTCTACTTCCCCCTTTTCTAAAGGGTGACCATACACATCTGTCATTGCGAGGAGCGCCTTGCGCGACGTGGCAATCTCGTACTTCCCCCCTTTCTTAAAGGGGGATTGAGGGGGATTTTTTGTCATTCCCGCTATTCAGTTTCGTAACAGGCCAGAATCTCGCCAAAGTAATGGGTGTGGTAATCTTTTAGCGGATAGAGGGACTTATCGTAATTTTTATCCAGATGAGCCGGATTCATGGCGGATTTGTAAACTATTTTGCATTCATAATGAATCCCCGGCACCTTGATGATCGGCGACGCGACCTTCTGCCCGTTTGCTGTTTCCAGCTTGCACATCTTGAACTTATCCACATCCCGGCCCGATTTCGATCCGCAAAAAGCGGTTGCCTTGCCCATATCGCCTGAAGGTATTGTAACCGTAAAGTCCTGAGCCTTTTCTATAATACCGAAGGTGTGCCGGGTAGAGCGTACCGCCACCATCATGATAGGCTTCTGCCAGATGAATCCGAAAGTGGCCCAGCCGATTGTCATGGTGTTGAGTGCGTCCGCGGCCTTAACGGTTAAAAAAGCTCCTTTTTTTATTTTGCTTACGGCATCTTCGGCAATACTCATATAATTTATATTTTTCATGATAATCTCCTTCATTATTTCTTTACTGCAAAAAACTTATATTTCAAGACCTGACCTCATTCGTCTGTTCGCTTCACGAGATACGAGATACGCGTCCCTAGAACCGTCCCATTTATTTTATTTATTTTACTTTCCACCATAGCACAACCATGACCGATAAGAAATTTAAACTGACGGTATTAAATGGATACTTGGTTAATTGTCAAGGGTAAAGATTGTACGACGATTAGTCACACTTATCTTATCCCCCGCCGGATTTTAGCTACATTCGCGTCAATCATCTGATAAAAAAAATCCGCGAACTGCTTATCACCTAACAGGCTTATTTTGATCATAACTTTGGTAATCTTTTTTTCAAATGGCAAAATATCAATCTGCAAAGGCTCTTTGCATTCCAGCTCCAGAGAATATCCATTCTCCTCTGTAGATTTATGGACTATTTTTAAATGCACCTGCCGGGAAGACTGCATTACCGCCCGGCGCATAGTGGCTATATCTTCAGCATAATATTTGACAGCCTGGCGGCCTTTCCAACCAACGAAGCCGTCAAAGACCGTCGTCCCCACAGCCGGAATGAATGGCAAAATACCACATCCCCAGATAATATTTACGGCGCAAAATAGATAAGCACACCAGATTATATTTTTTAACACGCTTACTCCTTGGTTTTACAGATCGTCATTCTTTAGTCAGCTCCCGGCCACGCCAGATCAAATAGATGGCATCTTCAGCGATGCTCATATAATTTAGATTTTTCATGATAATCTCCTTGATTATTTCTTTACTGCAAAAAACTTATATTTCAAGACCTGACCTCATTGGTCTGTTCGCTTCCCCAGATACGAATCACGCTTCACGCTTCACGAAATGCACGTCCCTTCAATAGAACCATCCCCAATTATTTCTACTTCATCTTTGATTTTAGCTTAATCCTTTTACCCGCAACCATGAAGTTGCCGTTTCCAACATGATGAATTGTCCGCGGGTTTTTCACTGCCGGGTCTATCCATGCTTTGATAACTTCAACTACAAACAAACAATACTTGTTCACCATCTTTGTGTCGGTTACCCGGCACTCGAGATTTGCAAAGCACTCCTCGATGAGAGGTGGTCTGACTAGTGCAGCAGGCTTGGGCGTGAGAAAAAATGCCTTGAACTTGTCTATTTTCGCACCCGACGTATTGCCGCAACCCACGACACTTTCCGCTATTTCCACGGTAGGAATGTTGATGACGCATTCTTTTGTTGCCTTTAACAGGCCGAAGGAATAGTTGCGATTGCTGATGACACAACCTATTAGTGGCGGTTCAAACTCGAGCATGGTGTGCCATGACATGGTCATGATGTTTTGGCGTTTACCCCGAACGGTCGTGACCATTACCGCCGGCCCAGGTTCGAGCAAGCCGTAGACCTTGGAAAGAGGAAAAGGTTTCTTTGCCATGATTGGTATTACCTTTCGACAACAATTACCTTACAATAAAATATTGTTTATTCCATCCAATGGACAAATTCATCCAGCTTTGCTCTCTCCCGCTCAAAATTGTTGAGAGGAAATGACGGATCGGGATAACCCAGAGCAATGCCCACAACAATTTTTTTATCGGCGGGAATTGCCGCTATCTTTCTGATTTCGGCGGAGAAACGTGCGGCGGCGGCCAAGAGACACGTGCCCAGGCCTTTGCCGTGAGCAGCAAGACAAATCGTTTGCGCGATGAGGCCGATATCCAGCATCTGGTATTCGACGAGATTATCCCGGGAAATACAGACCAGAATCAGACAAGGGGCATCAAACATGGAAACCATATTCTGATAATACTTATCGCGTGCTTCCTTATCATCTCTTTTTATACCCTGCGAGGACAAAACGATTTTGCCCAGCTCTCCATATCTGGCTTTCATGGCGTCCGGCCATTTTTCGAGCATCGGCACATCGGGGGCAATAACTGCACCCGCCAGCGTTTGCTTGAGATTCATTTCTTTAAATTTAGCCAGTGTTTTACCCTTTAATACATACAAGTCCCAGGGCTGGGTATTTCCCCACGATGGCGACCAGCGCGCCACTTCCAGAATCTCCGTAATTACACTTTTAGGTACATCCTGCGGCTTGAATTTGCGAATACTCCTTCTTCCCTTGATTGCAGCAGCTAATTCCATGGTAACCTCCTTTTAATGAGTCCCAAATTTCAGAAGCACAGCGCACTGAAATTTGTTGGACGAATTATCCCAGAAGCAAAGCGACGTGGGATAATGAACACAGCGGGCTATCCCGCAAAGCGTATTAAAGTTTGTTAGTCAAATTAATTCAACTAACAGATATTACAAGCGCAGCGCGGTAATATCTGTTAGTTGAATTATCCCGCGTGCGAAGCTTAGCGGGGGTAATAATCAAGCCGCTCAATATTGATATTAAATATTTTTCAGTTAATCCCTCGGCAGGAACTCCGGCAGGGCACTTCAGCGAATGCAGGGCATGCCGGATACGCCAGGTATCTTCTTTACTATTTGCGTTTCACCCTTTAAAATTGCCGAATTTCCAAACGCCCTTTTCTCGAAAAGCTGGGATGGTTTGTCTGCGTGCAGCATTAAGCAGCGCGTTAATAGATTTTTTATTAGCTTTTGCATAATCAGCGACTGTGGAAATTTGTTCGCCTTGTAAATAAGCGATTCTTTTATGCAGCGATTCTGTTAAAGCCAGAGTGATAATTTTTTCCATAATCTTTGTATTTTTTGAATCTTTATATTCACCAAATGCTCTGTAGTAGAGCAGCTTCTCTTTATCCCGAATAATAATGTTGGGAAAACTAAGGCGTGCAAGCTGATAATTGATAATCACACGCCCAATTCTGCCGTTGCCGTCACAAAACGGATGAACAGTTTCGAAATCAAGATGAAATTTAGCTATTTTGTCGGCAAAGTAATTGATATGGTCCGAAGAAAAATCCAGCAGAATAGTCTCTATCATTCTTTCTACATGCTCCGGTGCTGGAGCGATATGTGTGCCCACGCGGACATATTCGCCTTTGGCGCGGAAGTGCCCCGCGATAGCGTCTTTGATATTCCCCATAAGCATTTTGTGTAAAAGCAGGATGAGTTCGATTGAGAGTTCCGTGTCGTTTGCTTTACTTTTTATGTATTCCATCACCCGCGCCAGATTTTTCGCTTCAAAAACTTCCCGCACTGAAACATTACGGGAAGTTTTCATCTCCAGTAAAATGCGTTCTGTTTCTTTGAGTGTCAGTGTAGAATTTTCGATAGCGTTGGAATTGAAGACGCTTTCAGGAAGTTCGGATTCGTCAATCAGCTTGACTAAAGACTCTTTCCCTTTACCAAGCTGGTCATACTGGGCTTTTAAAACTTGAATATAATTTTTTACAGGATTTGCTGTTGCCATAAAAGTAATATAGTAAATTAACCGAAATTTGTCAATAATTCGTTAATATAATGGATAAATAAAGATAATTAACGGTTATTATCGTTAATTTCTTACAGTAATTGAGGTTATTGATAAGGTTTTGTCTTCACGAAATATGAAATCCGGCGTATGCTGGACGCGTCTCGTTTCACGCTTAACTAGAACTGCTTGTTCCTCGTGCTTTAAGCTTATTTGAAGCTTTAACCAGCCTGGAAGCCATCTTTTCTTTTTCCATAAGCTGTTCCACCAAAACCTCTCTCATCAGGTTGCAGGCCTGCATGATTTTAGGATTGGCGATCCGGTAATATAACTGAACACCTTCACGTCGCACTAAAATGACGCCTTTCGACTTTAAAACATTCATGTGCTGAGTCATGGTCACCTTACTCAGACCAGTCTTTTGCATTAATTCGCTGTTGGACATTTCTTTGTCCTTTAGCAAATTGATCATTTCCAGACGTTTGTCATTGGCGAATATTTTACAGATATCAGCTTGCAGTTTAAGAATGCTTTCCATTTATCCTCCTAGTTTCAAAATTGTACCTGTCCCCATTATTTTCAATGAGACTAAAATTTTAATGAGACTCAAATTTCACAAGCGCAGTGCAGTGAAATTTGCAAGTCGAATTATCCCACATGCGAAGTCATGTGGGGTTATATTTGTTAGTCGAATTGATCCCGTTGCGAAGCTAATCGGGATTGCGGGCTCAATTCCCTACTTTCCACCACAGCCAGGACTGATAAAGAATTTCAATAGAACCGTCCCCTTTATTTCTTAATATTATGACATAATTTTTTTAAACGTATTCCTTACATCTTCCAGGCGCCAAAGCGCCAATTTTTTTCAATTCGATGATTCTATATCTTCTCCAACAACCGTTTGTTCGCTTTCTATTTGTTCTTCTTCCTGCTGCGACGTATCCTTAATAAGCACCTTCACCAACTCACTGGATTGTTTCAATATCCGTGCGGCTTCATTCTCCGCTTTTTTCATTGTCCTTTCCAGAGCATCATCAGCCAGTTCCGCTTCTAAAATTTCATCATTATCAATTTCTTCGTTCATGGCAAAAAACTCTCTCTTTGTTTTATGTATAAATAGTGTGATTAAATCTTTTAATAGAATTACTTTTATTTAGCTATTTTTTACTAAGAACACAAAATTATCAATTTTGCTAATTTTATGTATTTAGAAGTATTTTGCAAGATATTTGATATCTCTATTTTGTTATCCCCTGGCGCTTCACGCTTCACGAGATACGCGTTCTTGTGAACAGGGAATACAGGCTTTACGTCCATCGCTTAGCTTCACCATCTTTGCCGCCATAGTCATCTCGCCGCAGACGGCACAAGGTTCAGACGGCGCCAGCGGCGCGTAGAGAGGCTCATTGAAAGATACTTCTGTGGTGGTAAAAATTTCCTCGAAGGGACGCGCCAGCAGATCATTCATCTTGAGGCGCTTCAGCTTGCGCCTTTCATTTTCCGAAGCCGTCCCGGCGGCAACGACTGTCTCCAGCCGGTCAAACGTGCTCTTGTCTTTACTCTTGTAATTGTAGCGCGTCTTTCGGGAAAATCTGTAGGCCTGACGCTTGGTGCGGTTCAACACCGTATAGGCATTCTTCCCGAAATCTTTTATGATCAGATTGCCCTTGCCCGCCGCAGTGCCCAGCAATACCTGGAGGGCATCGACGGCACAGGAATCATTTTCACAAACAGCGACCACTTCCTCGTCAACAGCGCGCTTAAGCTTCATCAGTTTTATGGCCTCTTTGGCCACCCGGTAACCATACACCAGACCGGGGCAGATATGCCCGTGAAACCGGACACATCTTTTTAAGTCATCAGGCATCTTCCGTTTGCTGTCTGTGTTTGGCATAAAACTCTCTTTCAAAATCCACATTGATGTGGCGGTTATTTAATCTTCGCATTTCACGCTTTACGAGATACAAGATGCGATATACGTTTCTTCAATTGAACCGTTCACGATTATCTCTTTATTTCTTTCTATCCATGTATGAGCTTCATGATGATTACGTACAAGACAAGACTCAAACCGAACGCATTACCGAAAATGACCGGGACCGAGTGTATCAAAAGGCCATAAACTACCCAGAGAAAGAGTCCGGTACCCAGAGCCGCGAAGGTGCCCAGCGAGAGGTCGCGGGTTGCCTTTGTCCGGTATATCTTGATGACCTGGGGTATCGTGGCGAGTGAACAGATGACCGCCGCCGTGAATCCAATTATATCAGCTATGCCCATAAAAATTTCGCTTTTCCCGATGCGTTAATAATTAACTATACTGTCCCCGGAATTTCGCTCCTAGTTTCAAAATTGTACCTGTCCCCATTATTTCTTAGTTCGGAGATTGTCTAACAGCAACCAATCGCCCGGTGCACGTTCGTATTTCCAATTTGTCCAACCGTTGCTGGCGCGTTGTTTAATGGCAGCAGCAGCCATTGAAGGTGAATAATAGACTTTCCCTCCACATAGAATAGTGCCGTCTTTTCTGACCGTTGCCTTATATGTTTTACCTTTATATCTAAGACGAATCTCAAAACGCTTCTTCACATAAGGCGCAAGAACAGCTTTACGTCCTTTCTGCTCTATTACCTGCCGCGTTTCCAGTTCATTAGTTTTTATCAAACCAAGTCCAACTAATTCTTTCTGCTGCGCTTTTGTAACCGCCCTCTTGAATATTGGTCTCAGGTTTTGAGCATTGATAAAATTACCGGACTGTTTATTTCCTTTTGGTGAAGCAATCTTCAAAATGAGCGTTTCCAGTTCATGCAAATGTGAGTCGTTAATTGTGAGATATACGCTAAAGCCATCCCATGTTTGAGCATGGCGATCTTTGAGGTGCGTCTTGAGTCTATTGCGCAGGTTGGAAGCCAGGCCTACATAGTATAAATGGCCTTTGCGATACAGAGCATATACGCCATGTCTCCCCTTGACGTATTCTTTAAGAATGTTTTGGTATTTTTCTAATGCTGTTCGGGAAATATTTTCCAGGTGTTGACTGACAAGTTGACCTTTGTTTGCGCGCATGTTTATTACCTCTTAAAATTATTTGAACAATGTATTAATTATACCTGTCCCCTTTATTTACTAAAAACAAATCAATCCAAATCGCCCACACTGGCAACTTGCTTGAACTCTACTTCTTCAAACTCGTTAAAATGCGCATGTCCACATCTTATTTTCTGCTTTTCGGTTACTCTCAATTCCTGGCCAGCGGACTTTGTCTCAGCAACAAAGTAAACCGTTTTTTCGTTCTTTTTTATTAACGCCCAGTCAGGATTGTAAGTGCCGATTGGTGTATTTATTTTAAACCAGTAGGGCAGTTTGAAGTAGAATTCTATATCATCACGTTCTTCACAATCCCTGGCAAAAGCATATTCCACGTTGGAATTAAGAGGCACAAGATTGCTGTAAATAGTCTTGTCTTTCTTTGTTACTTTAAAAGTAAGTTCGTTGACATGAATATCATAATCTTCAAATAACCGCATTTCATACTCTTTTGCGCCTATTTTTTCGTATTTGATTCCATTAATCATTAAATCGGTCAATACTTCATTGATTGCTGTCACAGCATTGTCGAGAAAGAGCTGAGGATTGATAATTATTTCGCCGGTCCTTCCCGACTGCAAGAGAATTGCAAGCACCGTGTAACGGGTCAATTCCGTTCTTTCCTGTATGTAAAACAAAACATCCGGTATGCGAAACTTGCCATCGATTGCGACGTTATATGATGCTCTAACATCGGACACTATGCCTGTTTCAGCGAATTCGATGGCTGTCTTCGTCGTTTTGATAATCGCTTTCTTGGTCATTGGCATTAGTTGAACCGCTTTGGCTGCTTTTTTGATAAGTTCCTGCGAATCGTAGTCAACTTGATAGGCCGTCTGATATTTTATTTTGTCCCATATGTCCTTAAATTTTTCATCCAGCTCAAAACCTTTGCGGTATTTCACGGCTGCCCGCTTTTGCTTGTTTTTAATTCTGCCTTGGAAAGACACGCCGCAATCTTCCTCAATTTCAGTCTGAAGTTGCCGGGCAAAATCTTCATAAGCCTCGTTGGCAATCACAGTGAGCCTGTTGATGTTTGTATCCTGAATACGCCGCCCTTCCTGATTTACTGAAAGCCTTAACCCTCTGCCTATTTCCTGTCTTTTTTTCAGCTCGGAACGCGTTTCGTTCAGTGTGCAAATCTGAAAGACATTGGGATTGTCCCACCCTTCGCGCAATGCGGAATGACTGAAAATGAAACACAATGGTTCGTTAATATCTAGCAGTCTTTCCTTGTCCTTCATGATCAGTTTAAAAGTATCGTCATCGGCCAGTGAATTGCCTTTTGTGTCGCTCCAACTACCTTTCTTATCCTTTGAGAAATAACCATTGTGGACTTCTTCCGCCCGATATGGCATCAGCCCTTTATAAGAGCCTTTGCCGGACATTTCCTTGTATATTTCTTCAAACCAAAGGGCGAACTTTCCTTTGACCGGCTTGCCGTCCGTGCCATAACTGCGATAATTGGCCACCCGGTCGATAAAGAAAAGTGAAAGCACCTTGATTCCTTTGTCTTTAAATTTTCTTTCTTTTAAGAAATGTTCCTCTAGCGTCTTTCTTAATTGGACTTTCATAACCTCGTCGGTAAGCCCGCCCTTTGCTTCGCCTACAAAAACAGTATCACCATTGGCAAGTTCTATGAAACCATCGCCCACATCAATGCCGTTGATGATGTAACCGCTTTTATAAATATCGCGTTTGCCGGATAAATCGTATAAATCGTCGCCGACCTTTGCTGTCACGGTTTTGCGCCTGACGCCGTCATTTGTATTGACGTCGATTTTGATTTTCGCGGCTGTTTTTGTTTTTGTCGCCGTAACCTTTTCCAGCGCGATAAATGCTTCATTAAAATCGTCTTCCGTAACGATGGAATCGACTTCTATTTGCTTGACCAGTCCCAGATCATAAGCTTTAACCGGATCAAGGTTGTAAACCATATTGTAATGGTTGGTATGCGTGGCGGAATAGCGCAGCGTGCAAAGCGGTTTAAGGTTGGCGATAGCGTTTTTTCTGATTTCCGTTTCCATGTTTTGCGGCTCATCCACAATAACAATGGGTTTTGTCACTTGGATGAATTCAACAGGCTTAAGGCCTGTCAGCCGGTCATTTGGTTTGTTAATGATATTTTCATCTTTGGCGAAGGAATCGATATTAATTACCAGAATCTGAATATTATTGCTGTCGGCGAAATTTCTCAGAGCAGAAACACGTTTGGAATCGTAGACATTAAAGTTGACCGGCGTCTTGTCGTAAATATTCTGAAAATGATCAAATGTGATTTCCAGATTCTTCAGCACGCCCTCGCGGATGGCAATGGAAGGCACAACAATGACGAATTTTTTGAATCCATATTTTTTATTCAACTCATAGATTGTTCGCAGATAGACATAGGTTTTGCCAGTGCCTGTCTCCATTTCCACGGAAAAGTTCATGCCGTCGAGCTCATTAGAAACAGCGAGATCGTTTGCTTTCTGCACAGCCTTGACGTTTTCCAGAATCTGGTCTTCACCAAGCATCAAGCGGTTGCCTATCCCTGCTTCCTGAAAAAGAGCGTCTGCAAATAATAAATCAAAATCGTTGCGGCCCAGCGGCTGGCCTTCGAAGATTCCGATAACGGAATTGATCGCGTCTCGTTGGAATGGCTGATCAGGGTCGAAATGTAATTTCACTGGATTTTTACCTTCACTCCTCAAATCGCTTTGAATTCGATACCCGCATCTTTCATTTGCAGCGCGGTATTTGTTTTTAATTTGTCATTGTTTTTAAATAACCTGTCCAGAGTAAATACTTTTTGCGGTTTTGCAGCAATTATTTGTTTGATGATCTTTTCGTCGGCTTTTTCCAGCATCAGCGCAATTTCGTTGTCGTTCACCAGAATATAACCGTTTTGCTCTTTGATCTTTGCCGTCAGCGGTGCACCGGATTTTAGCAGCAGTTCATAAAGAAGATCTTCGGTTTTCACGTGCTCATCCAGCGATTCAAGGTGCTGCTGCATCTGGGCAACCAATTCTTCTTCCGTTTCAATATTGGAACGCCAAATTTTAAAATTGGATTCTTTAAGCTTGAAGACCTTGAATCCCAGGTCTCTATCTCCATGTCTGTCGAGATCAAGCTTGCCATCCTGGTCTTCTTGAATTTTTTTGATCACGCGGCGAATACGTTCCTTGCCAATTTCGGCGATGGTTTTATAGCCCGCCTTAAATGCTTCCGCGTTCTCATTGCATTTTTCCGGGAGTTGAGCGCAGATGAATTTGCGGTTACCGCCATCTTCCTTATTGAGTGCGAGCACGGCGTGCGCAGTCGTGCAGGAACCCGCGAAGAAATCGAGAATGATGTCGTCTTCAATACTGGTTGTTCCTATTGAAAGAAGTGGTTTTATAAATCCAGTTGGTTTAGGAAATGCAAAATACTTAGCACTGCCGAATAAATCTATTATTTCATTTGTCCCGTGTTGCGTAAATACATTATCTATGATTGAAAATGCCTTCGATTGCCTTATATTACCTTGCTCATCTTTCCAGTATTGTTTCGTATGAACAGACCATCCATCTTTGCCTCTTATAAACTCAAGTTCATTCTCTATCAGTGCTTTTTGGGCTCTGTCTTTTGACCATAACCATTGCCTTTTAGGGAGAATTTTTGTTTTATCGGGTGCTGTAATTGGAAATACTAAATTTGGTCTATCACCCATACTCTTTGTTGCTTCTAATGGATGCGTACGATATGGTCCGCGTAATTCAAATTTATCATCCTTGAATTTGTAATACTTCTCAACTGACTCTGGATTATTGGGTACAATAATTGGATCTAAAAGGTCAATGCTCTTTGCATATAAAAGAGCATATTCGTGAAGTGAAACTAGGTACTTTTCTTTTGCCCCTCCACCATATCTTTTTTTCCAAATAACGCAATCTACAAAATTCTCTTCACCAAACACTTCATTCATCAAAAGCCGCAGATTATGCACCTCATTGTCGTCTATCGAAACAAAGATTACGCCGTCGTCGCGCAGGAGATTGCGCGCCAGAAACAGGCGCGGGTACATCATGGAAAGCCAGTTGGAATGATAGTGCCCGCTGTCCTTGCTGTTCTTGCGGTAAAGCCCCTCGCGGGTCATGAGTCCGGTTTCATCCTTGTCGCCGATCCTGTTCAGATATTCTTCTTTCGATTCGGCGAATTTGTCAGGGTAGATAAAATTGTCGTTGCCCGTATTGTAGGGCGGGTCGATGTAAATCATCTTGATCTTACCGAAATAGGATTTCTGCAAAACCTTCAAGACTTCCAGGTTTTCACCTTCAATAAATATGTTTCCGGTTGAATCAAAATTGACGGATTCTTCCTTGCAGGGCATAAGTGTATCTGTGGAAGGTGATTGCAAAGCGCGAAAGGCATCGGATTTTCCCGCCCAGTTGAGAACATAGCGTTCGTTTTTAAATTCAATGTCGTCGCCCAACGCAGCTTTGAGTTTTTCCCAGTCAATTTTATTTTCAGTGAATGCTTCGGGAATAATTTCTTTAAGCTTGTCGAGTTTTTCTTCCGCTATGTCCAAAGATTTTCCATCCATTTAAGACATACCTCACTTTTCATTCGTTAATAACATGTGGGTTCCTTGGGGTAAGGTCTTGAAATATAAGTTTTTCTACTCCCAACAGCATTTAATTTTTTTAATTATCGAAAATCATACAACTTCTAAAAAACAATGCAACAGATAAATATTACAGGCTGAAGACTGAGGGCTATAGTTTTTCCATGACCACCAACGCATCCGAAGCCGTGCGCTTATCTTTTATGGTTGCATTAATCCGGTAGTCGCCCTTTTTAACAGGCTTTAATTCCACATCATGCCAGTTATCATTCTTTAATTCACATGTCTTTAATTCAACAACATTCTCTGTTGCCGCATTGATTAGCTCAACATTGACCTTTTGTGACGGGTCGTCACTTTTTACTTTCAACTGAATACTTTCATCTGTGAAATAAATATCATCAAGCATAAGCCCCACCTGGCATATTTTCGCGAATCTTAAGTTGAACCTTAAATCATCTTTTATTGAAACACCTGTAAATTTGTACCAAATATTTGTCAACGCCTCATCGGAATTCTGTAACGATCCATGGCAAGTATCGATTGCATATCCCGTGGTGAGATTATATTCTTTAGGTACCGCAGACACGCGCGGAACTGTCCCGTCTCCCGTCCTATCCTCGCCGTTGAATGAAGCCAGCATCTCACATTTGCCATTTTGCACTATTGCCGATTGCAAGGTGTGCTGGAAAGTGCCCACAAAAGGAAACAGACTGTAAGAGTTTTCTTGATACCGACTATCTTTTTCATTGGCTTTGTAAGCATCCGTCATTAGATCATGAAAGAAAAGAGCATCTTTCGCTCTGGATTGATTAAGATTCGGTATTTTATCCGTTTTATTGACGTATATATATTTGCCGTCACCCATATCCACACAGGGATAAGTGGGAAGAAGCTGATAAACGGAAGTGAATGAGCGCAGCAGATCGGTTAAATCGGTCAGCACAAATGGACCCGCTTTTATTTTTAATCCGTTCGATATGAAATTAAGCGCATTTAATGATCCACAGAACGGCGTGCCGAATGTAATAAGCATGCGGGTATGCTCCCAACCGCCGAGCACCTCCAGAAAATAGCGGGATACCAATCCGCCCATGGAGTGAGCAACCAGCACAAGGCGGGCGTTTGAATTGCCTGATGAACGTTGCCAATTTTTAAGCCACTGCATGGAAAGCTTCTGCAACCGTTTGGCTGCAACCGCATTATGCCGCCGCCAATCGTACGGAAATTCGAAAAAATTCTCACCGGCTTTAAGATGAAACTCATCGATAAGGTATTTTGAAATTCGGGAATAACCGTCAATTTTCCAGAAACCCGGAATCAAATGCAGATCGGGAAACAGGCGCGTTGCTTCCACCCCGTCGCCTAGATCATCAATATCCGGATCGTCGTTCGAAAGCGCGAGCGATTTAATGGATGCAGTATTGCTGAAAATTGCGTTGAGGAGCGCCTCACCGGAAAGCGCCCATACTTCTTTGCCGTCTTTGGACAGAACACTTCCCATTATTCCGGGCAGAAGCACAACCACATCACCGAATTTCGGCATATGAATCTCCTTTCATGGAATAGATTGTAGACGAGTTTCATTGATTCCACCTACAGCCAAATTTTATTGTATTCGTTTCTTACGCGATTAATTTTCTAACAGGGATTCGTCGGCGAAGCTAAAGTAACTACCATCGCCGATGATTATATGATCCAACATCCTAATTCCCATTACATTGGGTCACTGATCGGGGTCAAATCTTTACCCTTGACAATTCAGCGACAGTTTCCAGATTACGGTTTACGGTTCAAAGTACAAGGTTCATACTCCTGTGGGGCACGCGAGGTCATCTGCGACCGTGGAATGACAAATTGGGATTGCTATTTGCGATCAGTTTTATAGCTCCCCTGAATCAACGGCAATATTGCTTGCCTTTAGCCATTTCTGACAATTTGCAGTCTCCCAATGCACAAGCTTTTTGCGCATCACGGCAGAAAAGCTTTTCGTTGCCCTGCATAAAATAAGCACCCGCCCGGTTGGCGTAGGCCATGGCATCATCCGGTTTCAGGCGTATGGCCTCGTTAAAATCCTCGATGGCACGTTGTAGCTTGCCAAGGTTATCGTATGCAATTCCCCTGTTGTAGTAGAGTTTGGCATCTTTCGGCTTCAGGCTGATGGCCTTATCGAAATCATCAATGGCATGCTGATACTGACCGAGTTTATTGTAAGCTGTTCCCTTGTTGTTGTAAGCTTCGGCTAAATCCGGTTGCAGGCGTATGGCCTCGTTATAATCATCAATGGCACGCTGATGCTGGCCGAGTTTAGCGTAAGCAATCCCCCTGTTGCTGTAAATCTCACCTAAATCCGGTTTCAGGCGTATGGCCTCATTATAATCCTCTACGGCACGCTGATACTGGCCGAGTTTATAGTAAGCAATCCCCTTGTTGCTGTAAACTTCAGCTAAATCCGGTTGCAGGCGTATGGCCTCGTTATATTCTTCAATGGCACGCTGATACTGGCCGCGGTTAGCATAAGCAATCCCCCTGTTGCTGTGGGCAATGGCATCATCAGGTTTCAGTTTAGTAGCATTGTTCAAATCCGAGCAGGAACAAAGAAACGTTAAAACAAGAAAGATGGCAACGATAATTTTGCGCATATCACCTCCGTTTATACGTTTACATTGTTATCATAATTATTGAGGAAAGAACATCAATGATAAGTAATTACATCTCTAACAGGCGGAATCTGCAAAGCTAAAGTAGCTGCCGTCGCCTATAATGATATGATCCAGCATCCTGATTCCCATTACATTGCATGCGGCTGTCAGCTCACTGGTTATTTTTTTATCTTCCGGACTAGGCGTAATATTCGCGCTGGGGTGATTATGGACACAAATAATAGAGGCGGCAAATTTTTGTAATGCCGAATGGATAATTTCCCGCACGATCGGTGCGGCTTGATTGACAGTACCTACAGCCGCATCGGCAATATCGATGATTCCGTTGTTGCTGTTGAGATAGACAACTTTAAAAACTTCCGTCTTGAGGTCGCGTATTTGCGGCATGATGATATTGACTACATCCCCGGCAGTGGCAATTTTTTGCTTGGTTCTTACGACTTCGTCTTCGCGGAACCGTCTGCCGATTTCGAGAGCGGCTTTGATTTGCGCAATTTTGGCCGGGCCCAAGCCTTTAAATTCTTTCCAATCGCGGATATCAGAGTGGCTCATATTGCGGAAAGTGCCGAACTTATCCAGCATCTTTCTGGCCAGATCAATGGCGCTATTACCCTGGACACCGGTGCGTAATTGTATCGCCAAAAGCTCCGAATTGCTCAGCGCTCCCGGACCCTTCTTGAGCAACTTTTCCCTCGGCCGGTCGTCCTTGGGCCAGCTTTTAATGCCAGTTTTTTTATTCTTTTCAGTCACTGTCTTACCATTCTCTCAGCTTATCACTATTTGCAAAGTGCCTTTTTTGCACATTGCTTTTTTTTAACTCTTCATTTTTTAAGTCGTTTAATAGCCTGCAGTTCTTCTAAATCTTTTATCATTTGTCCATGATATTCAAATAAATATTCTAATATCACATTACCATCCCATTTAGTATCAATCAGATAATTAACCACTTCTTTGCAAAAATCATCTATAGGCAAATGCTGCCTGCTTCCCTCTCTGGCCGAAAGATGAACATTGTGAATGTTTTCTTTGTAACCCTCGAGCAAGTCCCGTATCTTTTTATCGCTTCCAATGTGTGACGTATCTAACGTCATTGGCAAGTTGAATTCAACAGTTTCATCAGGAGTAAAAACTCTTCTTTTGCCTTCGAATGTTTCGATACAAAAAACCACTTCGCCGTCATACAAACCAATAAAATATTCCAGATTCTTTAACGCATCTTCCTGTATGCTTCTACTTCTATTGACATTGTTAGGGTGTAAATTAATAGTCTTTACCCCTAGAGATTTTGCAAAATCACCGATATCTTTCCCCCATATTCTGAATCTCTCGTTTGTGATAGGTGCCTGAACAGCATGTATGCTTAATACTTTGATATTATAGGTCTTAATCTTGTCCGCGATTTCGGCCAAATGCCCAATAACTGGTTCGTATATATTCCAATAATAAGGCAAAGCTAGTTCGACGGGCACAGTCAGATTAGAAAATCTTTGTTCTACCTGATCGATACTATCAAAAGATTGTCTTATTCCAAAATTAATCATTATTATGATTTACCCATTGCCTTGTTAATTCGTTTTAGCGCTTGATCCAGATTAAAATTCTGACGTTCTTTTTCTGTTAAAACGTCAAAAAGCTCTTCTTTCATGCGCGAGCGCATGTCTTTGATCTCAGAATCTGATCGCCCCATATTGATACGATACTTTTTCAGATCAGTATCTCCATCATCTTCTTCAAGCTTTTGCCGGAATAGATCAATAACCTTTTTGTTTGCCAGATCAAAATTGTTGCGCAGGATAAAATCAAGATCATAAAAATCACGCGGTGCTATCGTTTTTCTCAGAGCCGCCGCACGCAGTTTTTCGCTGACAATTTCATTGAGTGATAAACAGCTTACTTTCCCAGCATCAAATAAAGATTCGCCTGTAAATGGATGCACATATTTATGTTGTACAGTATGCGCTTCGGGCTTAAGAATTGGATTAAAGCGTAGACTTATCTCAAATTTGATGGTCTGCTCCGACGGGACAGCGACTGAATCATAGACAAAATAAAAAATATATTGTTTTGATTCGTTCCGTCCGGCTTTTTCGGTGTCTTCCACGCGCATACCAAGGTTATTGGCAAATGTCAGAATATTATCCTTAACAACTTGTATGGCCTTGCGCCGATTGCCGCGCGTTGTTGTGTATTCCGGCATACGCATGCTGAAATCTAAATCCTCACTCAACCGGTAATATGAATAGTAAATTTTATTGAGACATGTTCCACCTTTGAAGACAAGCTCCGGGCTGAGATCATTTATTCGCGAAAGAATAAAAGTTAAATAATAGTCCTTCTCCATAAGAGGCGCATAAAACCCCGTCAACGTGGCAGTTCGGTAAACCAGATCACGGAATCTGTCTTTATCCTTATGAAGCAGAAACGATGGCACGCCACTTTTCATTTATTGACCCTCTGCGATTATTCGTAAACGAAATTAGGGATGTTTTTTTCACGCTTCTTTCCAGCGGTTTCAATAAAGAATCACTCACTCCGGTATTTTCAAGGATAAGTCCTATGAGCTTACGCGTTTTTATTATTGGAAATTTCACAGCGTATTCAACCAATTTCTTCGTATCGCATTTTTTCTCTTTGACAAACCTCGTCATAATATCAGCAGCAGCATTAATGCCACCAACTGGTTTGTTGTAATAAATAAGATCAACTAAAGTTCTTTCTTTTGAGCTGACAATAGCGATCTTCCCTTTGATGTTTATCTTTTCCAGACCGTAAATCCTTTGTGCAGGAATTTTTATAAATTTAAAAGATATACCTGCTATTGTTCTCTCACGGGAGATTCGGGGATTTAATACATAAACAGTTTGAAACTGCTGATCGGTGAAATTATAATAATTAAACATTGTGGAATAGCCGATGTAGTAGTCATTTTGGGGGAAAAATACCGCAGGAATCAGAAGCTCGCTGATGCGGCGACCCGTAGGCACGGCATCCAAGGGAACAAAGATATAAAAGCCATTCTTTATAGAAATTAATATCTTCTTTTTCTTAAGGCCGTAAACCAGTTTTCGCCTATACCGAAAACCAGCAGGTAAATAAGTATCCAGTTCTTTTGCCGTCACAATGTCCTTTTGTTCATAAGACATACGGGCAACTATTTCAGCTTCTTTCTGGCTTAAAGAGCTTATTGTATTTTTATCCATCAAATGTACCTCTTATTGGAACAAACGACTAACATATATGCATAGCCAAAATAACATATTTTTTTTGTATGTCAATCAATATTTTGGTGTTTTCATTTGCAGAGAATTTAATCGCAGACATGATGAAATTATGGACAACGCCCAGTTATTTCCCCGTTAGAGATTCATCCCGTAGGCTTGCCATACGGGATAGAAAGCGTTTTAGCCGATTCTTCAAATACCGCTTTCCCATCCTCGTTTTTAATACGTTAAATTATATTACGAGATTAATTCCGGTAGTCAATAGAAATTTATTTTTATATTAGGTGGTTATTTAATTGTTTTTTTTGCGCAATCCGGCGGCAAGCTGAATCTTTTTACGGCAGGTTTTTAAAACTATCAAGCAAGACAAAGCAAGAAATACTTGACAAAATAATTATAGTGTACTATAATATTAATGTAAACTAAATAAATAAGGAGGGGCAAGATGGTTGCAGAAGAATATTCATTACGCGAGAGAAAACATGCCAAAACAAAGATTGCGATAATGGATGCTTTTATTAAGCGCCTGGAAAAAACGCGATTCGACGATATATCTATCCGGGAAATATGTAAAAGCGTTGAAGTTTCAGAAGGCACCTTCTTTAATTATTTTGCGGAAAAGATCGACATCATTGATTATTATTCATCCCTTCTTTTCCTGAAAATCTTCTGGAAAACACAAAATGAAGTACCTGCGGGAAAATATCTTACTGCGATTGAATCCGTATTTAAAAACGTGGCCACAGAATTGAATAACATCAACATCATATACCAAATAATTTCCGCCATAATTATGCAACGAGAGAGACCGAAAGCAACCCTTATCTCTGATAGTGAAAAGCATTTTGCTTTCCCCGATTATAAAGAGATAGAGGATATCCCTGTGGTTTTTATAGATGCTTTCCTAGAGAAATGCTTGAAGGAGGCCGTTAAAAACGGCGAGCTTCCGAAAAAAACAAATGTTGATGATGTGCTGGTGTCTTTGTTGACAATATTGGGAGGAACATTACTAGCAACTAAATTTACGAATATTAAAAGCCAGGCGTACCACTACATGCGTCAATTGAATCTGCTTTGGAAAGGCTTAGGAGTAAAGGCACAATAAGTTGGAAAAGGAGAACCAAATGAATTTGCCGAAATCTAAATGGGGGAAAATTGGTATTTATGGAATTACATGCGTTTTAACCATCATTATAGGAACTATGGGAGTCAGATACATTATTAATAGCTTTAATTCAGCCGAAACTGATGATGCGTACATAGAAGGCAAGATTCATACTATTGCGCCTAAGATTCCCGGAACAATCAATTTAGTAAAAGTCGAGGATAATCAAAAAATTAAAAAAGGCGATCTCCTCATAGAAATCGATCCTGTTGATTATGAGTTAAGAGTAAAAGAAGCGCGCGCCAGTTTAGATATTCACAGAACTTCGTTTGAACAGGCAACGCGGGATAAAGATCGGGCAGATATGCTCTATAAAAAGGCGGTGGTCCCAAAGGAACGGTATGAAAGCGCGCTCACTGCATATAGTTTGGCAAAAGCTCAGGTGGAAGCAGCTCAAGCGCAACTTAAAATGGTTCAGCGGAATCTGGAGTATACAAAGATATTCTCTCCTTCTGATGGGCATATTACTAAGAAAGCTGTCGAGGTTGGCAATCAGGTTCAGCCTGGGCAGGCTCTTATGGCTGTTGTTTCAGATGATGATATGTGGGTAGTTGCTAATTACAAAGAAACTCAGCTTAAAAATATCCGGCCCGGACAACAAGCGAGAATAAAGATCGATACTTACCCGGATAAAGTTTTTGAAGGACATGTGGATAGTATTCAGAGAGGCACAGGTGCTAAATTCAGCATGTTCCCGCCGGAAAATGCCGCCGGTAATTTTGTTAAAGTGGTACAACGTATACCGGTAAAAATTGTTTTTAACAGTCAGCCTAATGAAAAATATAATTTTAGTGTAGGTATGTCAGTTGTTGCCGAAATAAAGATAAACTAATCACGGGTATGACCCCCAAAGCAAGCTTTGAAAACAGATTTCGCAGCAAGCTGCGGGGTATTAAACCCTCCGCTTCGCGGGATTGTTCAACTTACCAATTCCGCTACGCTTCGCTTTCGGAATTGGAGTTTCAACAATGAAGGAAACAGACCGTACAATTCAAGCAGAAGCTTGGCACCCTAAAAGTAACCCTTGGTTGATTACCATCGCGGTTATGTTAGCAGCAACCATGGAAGTATTGGATACTTCCGTGGCAAATGTGTCATTACCTCATATTGCCGGTAATCTTTCCGCGAGTAATCATGAGGCAACTTGGGTCTTAACAAGCTATCTTGTCGCCAATGCGATTATTTTGCCCGCTTCTGCATGGTTTGGCGGTTTTTTCGGCCGTAAACGAGTGCTTCTTGTGTGTATAGCTTTATTTACTGTATCTTCTATTTTGTGCGGTATAGCGGGTAGCCTTGGTCAATTAATACTTTTCCGGATTTTTCAAGGGCTGGGTGGTGGCGCGCTTCAGCCAATTTCGCAGGCAATATTAGTAGAAAGTTTCCCTAAAGAAAAGCGCATGACTGCCATGGCAGTGTTTGCTATGGGGGTTATCGTGGCTCCGATCATCGGCCCGGTTCTAGGCGGTTGGCTAACAGACAATTTTTCCTGGCGATGGATATTCTTTATTAATATACCTGTTGGAGTGGTTGCTATTATTATGGCGCAAATGTTTGTGGAAGATCCGCCATATATTGAAAAGATTAAAAGCGGAATCGATTATTACGGCTTCTCATTAATGGTCATCGGGTTAGGTATGTTGCAAATAATTCTCGATAAAGGTCAGGAGGTAGATTGGTTTCAAGCTGCATGGCTATGCTGGGCATCGGCACTGGTTGTTGTTTCTCTTGCTGTATTTGTGTTTTGGGAATTTCGCATAAAACATCCTGTAATTGATCTCCGGGTTCTGAAGGACAGAAACCTTGTTGGTAGCATGGTTATCGCTTTTCTAATTGGTGCAATTTTATACGGAACGATGGCGCTGGCACCACTATTTTATCAAACAATGATGGGGTATACGGCTTATTTAAGTGGAGTCATTATTGTTCCACTTGGAGTAGGAGCTTGTATTGGGGCTATAGGCGTTTCACTCCTCAGCAAATACCTTGACAATAAATTATTGCTTGTAATGGGTTTGATTTTAATTGGAACTGCCAGCTTGTTTCTTGGTAACATAACTTTGCAGGTTTCCAGCAGCTCAATGATAATTCCATTCTTTGTTTTAGGATTTGGCTCAACAACAGTTTTTGTTCCGCTGGCAACTATGGCTTTTGGAACATTACCTGTTAAGGATGTGGGTACCGGTTCCGGTCTTTTCAATCTCACAAGGAATATCGGTGGAAGCGTTGGCATTGCAATATCCACAACCGTGCTGGCTCGTATGGGACAGACACATCAGGCAATTCTTGTAGAACGGCTAACGCCGTTTAATCCATTATATCAGCAAACTTTAATGGCGAAACCAGGTGTTGCAGATGCACTAATGTACCAAGAATTACTGCGACAGTCTAATTTTCTTGCTTATGTGGATTGTTTTAGATTGTATGGTTTACTTGCTTTTTTTTGTGTGTCAATGATTTTTCTTTTTAAGAAGGTTAAAAATACAGAATCAGTCATGCTTCATTAACCGATGGTTTTTATATCTCGGTGATTATGATGCTATGCATCATACCGTTTATCTTATTACTTAAACGACCCAAACACGGAAATACGACCATATCGTTTCATTAAAAGAGAAACTTTCAAATGACAAAGCTAAATCTTGGAATACCATACTAGTTTTTAGAAGCGAGTGCCCACATCCTTCTTGAGCGGTTTCTCCCCGTTAGAAATCATTTTATCCTACTATAAAACTTACTGTTCTAGTACTTCTTTATTTCTAACGGGGTAAATCTTTTGCCGTTACCTCATCGAGCAGGATGTTGACGCTCTCGTTCACAAAAGGCGCATACTGCTCCCGGGCCTTTTGCCTTTGTTCGGAACGTGTTTCCTTTTCAATGTCTGCTCCTTCCTCCTTCTGCGTCTTGCGTAAATCATCAAGCTGGATGATACCTTTCTTGTCCGCGGCTTCTTTGTTGTCTTTGATGATTTTGGCAAACTTTGCGTCTTTCGCAACCCGGCGCTGCGATTTGGACGAAAGCCTTGCGATCAAGGGCTTGTCAATAGGTTTCCAATGCGGCGCATCTTTCTCCCGCACGCCCAAGAAGGGCTCGATTGCCTGGGCCGGCAGCGGATAGTCCAGCGCCGCTTCACCGATATCTTCTAATACAAACCAGCCAGGTAGCCTCACGTCCGCCATCACACCTATCTTCTGCGTCGATTTGCCGCCGGGCAGGAAGTACAACGCCGTTGTGACCTTCATTGCGCCAAGCTCCCAAGGCAGCGGTATTAGTGACTGCACGGAACCCTTGCCGAAGGTATGGTCCGACCCGACGATCACCGCGCGATGGTAGTCTTGCAGAGCGCCCGCGACTATTTCGCTTGCCGAGGCACTGAGACGGCTCGTCAGAACTACGAGGGGGCCCATGTAGAGTGCCCGTGGATCTTCCGCGGGGGCCGCAATGCTGTTGCGCTTGTCGCCTTCCTTCCCCGATGCGGCCGAACCATTGGCAAGAATCGTCTCCCGCCCCTGGCTGTCCTTGACTGCTACTATTCCACCATTGCCAATAAAAAGGCCGGCAAGGCGTACCGCCTCTTCGAGCAGCCCACCGCCGTTGCGCGACAGGTTCAGCATGATGCCGTCCACCCGCTGCCGCCTGGCCTCGGCAAGAAGTTCTTTCACGTCTTCGTAACTGGACTTGCCGCCCTTCTCGCCGCCGTAAAAGGAAGGAAGATCGATTACACCGAAACGATACTGCCTTCCGCTCACTTTCCGAATCTCGTAGGTGATCTTCGCCTCCTGCTCCTTCACGTCAATCTTGTCACGCATGATGGTCACATCAAAGCGCTCCTTGCGCTGGGCCTGCCGCAGGATCGTCAGGGTTACCAGTGTGCCTTTATTGCCGCGGATCATGCTGATGACGTCGCGCAGGTCCATGTCGATGACGTCAACGGGCATTTCCCCTTCCTGAGCCACGGCGATGATTTTGTCCTTTGGCTTCAACAGACCAGTTTTCTCGGCGCCGCCCCCGGGAACTAATTCTTCAATGACGGTAAAGCCGGCGTCGCTGCTCAGAAGAGCCCCGATTCCCTCCAGGGAAAGCTTCATCTGAATCTGGAGATCCTCGAGGTCTTTGGGGGGCATGTAGCTCGTGTGCGGATCCAGGGCCCCGGCAAAAGCCTCGGCTGCGGTCGTAATGAGGTGAGCGGGATTTTGCTCAACCACCCGCATCGTCTGTAACTCATAGCGGTGTATCTGCTTCTTTTTGGCTGTTGCCAGGTCGATACCGGTGGTGAGTAAGTTTTCGATCTGGAATTGCACGATCTTTTTCAGAAACCCCTGCTTTTCTTTCATCGTCTTCGGATAGGGGCGTTTGTCCACGTTGATATTCAGCTCCGTCATCATGTCCAGACGGAAGTCCGGCCCCAGAATATTTTTGACGATGGCCTCGTTCTCCCGCGCCCGCGCGACGAGCAGGTCATAAACCAACTGGAGCGAGGCGCAGTCGCTTTTTTCCGCGCTTTCGAACAGGTCCGTGAGAAGCGGTTTGAGCTTCTCCAAATCGGACTCGTACAGCAGTGTTTTAGAGGGATCAAGGCGCTTGACCATCTGGTCGACGGCGTGCATCCTGATTATCGAGGTGGTGCTCTTCATTGCGTAGTGGTTGTCGTGGAATGCGTCCATCAACTTGGGAAGCTGGCTGCAGGTAAGATCTTGGGCTACCACAGTGAAAGGGGAGAGGAAGATCATCATCAGGATCAGCGGCAGCAGAATACGGAACCTGCCCTTTGCGACTAAGGCCGCGGTAAAGCTTGCGTGATTGTAGCGGGGGATATTTTCCCCGTTAGAAATTGTTCCCCTTGGTTTGTCATTCGGTTTCATCTTTTGCGGTTACCTCATTCACCCCGTTAGAGACAGGAAGCGTTTTAACCGATTCTTTAAATACCGCTTTCCCATCCATGATTTTAAATATTTCTCTCGGGCAAAAGCATCTGTTTTATCTAACGAGGCCTCATAGTATATTAATTCAAAAGGTCCTCACGCTTTTGTGGAATTAACCTTCCCAATATTATGCTCGCGAAAACGCTTCCGTAAATCTTCAGTGCACCCCGTATACATTTTTTTGTCTTTTATGCTCTTAAGCACATATAAATATTCGTCTCTAACGGGGTTCATTTATAAACTTTTTCAACTATACATGACTTGTTCGTATTTTTGAAATACAGTTCGCCGGAAACACCAGACCAATCCAATACAGATCCATCCCGGCCTGACACCTCAGCACAAACTGCGGTTTTGATAATCATGTGTGTATAAACATCCTGATATAAATTACTGCCGATTTTCTTAATTCTTACTTTATATCTGCCGGCGTCAATACCTTTGCTATCCTTAACTGCTTTACGTTGTCTATTTTTACCTTTGTTCTGTTCATCAATTATTGCATTGTCCCTTCCCCAATGTAAGCGCTCCTCTGAGGTTGAATCTTGATATGTATCACTCTTCCTGGTATTGGACTTAATATTTTCTTCAGGAGGTATGTTTGTTACAAAGATATTGCCATCTTTATCTGTGTATTTGTAAATTTCTTCTCCCCAAACATTCCCCGGCATCATAAACAAGGTTGTCATCAGCAGAAACAGTAATACCCCGTTAGAAATCATTTTTATCCTACTATAAAACTTACTGTTATTAGTACTTCTTAAAACATATATATGGTGCAGCATAAGCTATTTAATTTCTAACGGGGTTAACCCCCGTTAGAGATAGGTAGAAATTATTACAAACCTTTTGTGATTTACCATCCTCAGAGTTTATTGAAACATAAATATCAATCAAGAGTCATTACATCTCTAACGGGACGAAATAGCTTCTTTTATCGTTTGCGCTACAGCCTTTTCTTGGAATACTTTTTCTATGGCATCGCCCAGAGCAGTACTGACCTGTTTTCCGAGCCACTCTTCGGAAAAAGAAACATCATCCCGAGAAAGCGAGCTTTCCACTTTGCTTTTGTATAATATCTTGCCTTTGGCCAAATCCGCAAAAACAATGGTCAGCTTCAAACTGACCTTATAAGAATTAGAAAAAATACCTCGCTCACAGGTTAGTTCCAGCTCTTCTATGTTCCCGCCGATAATAACCTGGCCCTTTCCCTTCGGCATGGTTTCTTCTTTTCGCAGATCCCATTGCACAAGCTTATCAGCAACTTTATAACCGGCTTTTTTCAAATATTCCTTAATGCCGTTAGCGACAGCTTTCGTAGGTATAACATACTTGGGCAACACAAGAACTTTCGTACCGTCTCTCTCTGTCACCCGACCGATTATTTTTTTATCATCTACCTGGCGCGTGTCGGTGAATTCCGCTATAGCAATAACAGCGTCGCGTGTTTTTTCGTCGGCTTGTATATCTGCCGAAATAACGGTCTGCGCCGCGTCATACCGCATATTGACGCTGTAGAGGCTGAGGACTGGTCCACAGCCTGATACGCCCAAACCAAATGCTATCGAAACAAGCAGAGCAATTCTCTTGGGAACAAACAAACAATTATTTTTCATATTTTTCTCCTTATTTTACTATATGAGACATACTTGAGCAAATCGTTTTACGTTCTCATCCTCGCCCATGGCTATCAACTTATCGCTTTCGGCAATAACATAGTCAGCCAGCGGATTGAAAATCATCTTTCCCGAATCTTTTTTAACAGCAACGATTATCAATCCGTAATGTTGACGTATTCCTGATTCCTCCAGTGACATGCCAATAATCGGGGATCCTTTGCACACGGAAATTTCTTCCATGCGCAACTCCAAACTTTGCCTGCGGGTCGTTATTTCAATAAAGTCCAGCATGGCCGGACGTAAAATGGCCATGGCCATCCGGACACCGCCCAGCGTATAGGGCGACATAACTCTATCCGCTCCCGCCCTAATGAGCCTGTGCTCCGATTCTTCTTCCTCGGAACGGGACATTATATATATATTCTGGTTGAGTTCCTTTGCCGTTAAAATAACGTAAAGATTTTCTGCGTCCGACGGCAACACGCAAACAACACCCTTGGCCCGTTTGATTCCCGCTTCAATTAAAGTTTTATCCTGTGTTGCATCGCCCTTACAGTAAATAAAACCCTCGTCCTGAACCTTCTGGATAACCTCGGGATTGTTATCGATAACCACACAAGGCACTTTTTCCGCGGCTAATTCGCGGCAAATTAAAAAACCGATACGTCCGCAACCGCAAATGATATAATGATTACTCATTTTTTCAATCATTCTTTCCAATTTACCCCTCCCTAATAAACTGCGCAGGCGCGCTTCAACAAAAGTCTCCGCCATAAGAACCAATGAATAGAACATCGTGCCTACGCCAAAAATAATTATAAAAACTGTAAAAAATTTCCCTTCCGTTGTTGTCGGTACGAAATCACCATAGCCTACAGTCGATAAAGTGGTAATCGTAGCGTAAAAGGAGTCGATAAAACTCCATCCTTCGATAACATGAAAACCGACAGTGCCGATTATAAAGATGGTAAACAAAATTATGAGGGCTATCTTCAATTTACCGGTAAGGATCAAAGGCTATTCTCCTTTACCCCGTTAGAGATGTTGAAATTATTATATACCTTCTACGATTTGTCATCCGCAACTTTCATTAAAAATAAGCCACAAGTTACTACATCTCTAACGGGGTGAATGAATTTATTCTACCCTATCGAAGCTTATTTAAACACATTCTATGTAAAAATCCAGCGCTGAAATTAACAAATTTATTTCTTTTTGTTTATATAGCGTTATAGTATAATTCAGCTTAAATATATTAACACTTGATCAAAAGTGCGATAGAAAGAGTCACCGGCAGACATTTTTCAACCCCAACATTTACAAGGAGGCCATATGACACCAGCAACCCAGCAAGCTTTAAACGGTCTTAGAGATCTTACCATGCTTAAGTGGTACGTAATCCCTCTTTTAGCTTTTGTCTTCTATGTTTACATTAGGGAGATAAAGGAGGCGCGCCTAACTAAAAACTGGGATGTCGTCCTGGCCGGTCTGACAATTTTCGGCGCCGATTTCTTCAATGAGACGTGGAACAGCTGGATAATGTATTTAACCCAACGCTCCGCTTTCTGGACAACTCCGGGAGACACGGCTCTGCGGACGCTGGTGGGGTGGAATATCGAAATAATGTTCATGTTTCTGCTTCTGGGTATTATCTATTACCACAGCCTTTCGAAAAGCAAGAAAGAGAAAATTCTCGGCATGCCGGAAAAATGGTTTTGGGCTATCGGCTACAGCGCTTTTTGCGTATTCATCGAATGCTTTTTGAATATCGGCGGACTCCTCGTCTGGGAATACCCTTTCTGGAACTTATCCTTTAAGGGCGTCTGGCTGATCTTTCTTATCGGCTACTTCCACTTCTTCTGCTTTGCTATTTTAGTGCTCAGCTTAAAAAAGCTGAAAACCAAAATCATCACCGTGGGTATTATTTATGCAGTGCCGATTTTGATGAATATTCTCGCTATCGGATTCTTGGGCTGGAAGTATTAGAGGCTGAGCCCGGAGTATTCGTCGACAACTTTATTATATTTTTCGTGAATCATTTTGCGGTCGAATTCCCAAAATTCGGCCAGCATCTTTTCCTGCTCGTCTTTGTTGAAGTATTCCTGGCAGGGATAAAAGAAATGCTTGTCTTCCTTTTCGATGTGCTTCGGATAAAAATCGCCTAACTGCCGCGCGAGGTCTATCACCCCGGTAAGCTTTTCTTTGTCGCCTTGCTGCAAATATTTTTCTTTAGCCGCAACCAGCATTCCTGTCGTCTTGCGCGCCCATACATGATCGTCGAATAACTCCTGCATGGTTTTCTTTAGTTCCGGCGTGAGATTTTTCTTAGCTAAATCTCTAAAGAGAATTTCCTCTTCCTTCCCATGGTGAGTGCGGTCAGCGTAGGTACGGATAAAATCGACGGCTACATCTATTACAAGGGGATTAACTTTCTTACTTTTTTCGGCTTGATCAATATGGCGCATCACCGAGTCAAGCATTTTTTCAATCAACCTGTGTTCCCACATCAATGGCCCAATTGGTTTCATAAACTCTCCTCCTTTACTGTCTGGCTTATTATTTATAGCACAAATCAGGTCAATAGCCAAAAACAATGCCCATCTTAAATAATTGTTGCAACTCTGTTGCATTATTGATAAAGACCGACGATGAATATGAATAAGAAATATAAAAATGCTTTGTTTACTTTGCAAAATGCCGGACTTTCCAAAACACCGCAGCGTATTGCTGTTTTGACCTCATTGCTCGAAGCAACAACGCCTTTAAGTGTACGCGACATAAGTCAAACACTTGCGGCCAAAGCACGCATTGATAGAGTGACAATTTACCGTATTCTGTCGCTCTTTAAACAACATGGTATTGCCCGTGAAATAGCTTCGTCCGGCGGCACTAATTATTTTGAAATGGCTTCCCTGGAAAATCCTGTGCATCCTCATTTTAACTGCCGGAACTGCGGAGAGTTGAGCTGTATGGAACCTCTGACTTTCTCCCAATCTCGTCAGCTGATTTCCTCCCAAGAAGATTACAGTGTCGACCATATCGAAATCAATATATCCGGCCTTTGCGCCGTATGCAGAAATGCAACCAAGTTGCAAAAACAGCAAAACAAACAGGTGTGAGGATTATGTCTTCAAAAAATATATTCGTTTTTCTTCTCCTCTTGTCATTGATTATTTTATCCTGTCAGCCCGCAAAAGAACCGGGCGTAACAGATAATAAGCTAAATGTAATGGCCACAATTTTTCCTCTTTATGATTTTGCCCGGATTATCGGCGGGAATAAAATCAATGTAACCATGCTCTTGCCGCCGGCAACTGATGCCCATCATTACGAACTGAAGCCCATTGATATAGTTAAAGTATGCAAAAGCGACATTTTTCTTTTCACCAATTTTGAAATGGAACCCTGGGCTTATAAAATCATCCAGGGATCGGCGGAAAATACGAGAATGTTGGTTGTGGAAACCGGCGCCGGCGTTTTCTTACTGCCGCTTAATGAAGAAGACCGGAAAAATAAAAATTATAAGTTCGATCCGCACATCTGGCTGGATTTGGATAATGCTCAAAAGATTGTGGATAATATTGCTTCGTCATTTGTCAAAAAGGACCAGCGCAACAGCGACTATTATTTAAAAAACGCCGCCCAATACAAATTGAAATTGGCTGCTCTGGATCGAAGATATAACTCTGGACTGGCCAAATGCCGGAACAAAACAATTTTGCACGCCGGACATTGGGCTTTTGCTTATCTGGCCAAAAAATATAACTTAGAATATATTGCGGCTTATAATGCATCAACCGAATCCGAACCTTTGCCGCAAAATATTTTTTCTCTAATCGAACAAATAAAAAAGCAAAAGATACGTTACATTTTTTATGAAGACCTGACTGCTCCACGCCTGGCGCAAACGCTTGCTAAAGAAACAGGCGCGGGTTTGCTCAAACTCAGCAATGGCCACGATATGAGCAAGGATGATATAAAAAAAGGAGTATCCTTTCTCTTTTTGATGGAAGAGAATTTAAAAAATTTAAAAAAGGGATTGTTATGTCCATAAACCTGATCAGCACCGAAAATCTGACCTTCTGTTTCAACGGACTGGAAGTCCTGAGCAACATTTCCTTTGCCGTAAAAAAAGGCGATTATGTGGGCATTGTGGGACCAAATGGTTCAGGAAAAAGCACTCTGGTTAAAAATATTCTGGGCATCTTGCAGCCGCAGAAAGGCTCTATCAGTCTTTTCGGCCAGCCGCTTTCTTCTTTTCGTGAGTGGAATAAAATCGGTTATCTGCCCCAGAAGTTAAATGCCTTAAACACATATTTCCCCGGCAAGGTTGAAGAAATAGTCCAACTGGGACTGCGGAATAAAAACGCGCAAAACCTGGAACAGGTTCTTCAGCTTATGGGAATTAAGCATCTTTCTTCCCGCCTGATCGGTGAACTCTCTTACGGCGAACAGCAACGGGTAATGCTGGCGCACGCATTGGTCAACCGGCCGGAACTGCTTGTCTTCGATGAGCCGACAACCGCTCTTGATCCCGAAACAAGGGATATTTTTTACTCGCTCACCGAAGAATTGAATCGCGCTCACGGCACAACTATCATTCTTATTACACATGACATAGGAGTCATCGGCAAATATGCCAGAAACTTTCTCTATCTCGATAAGAAAGTAATTTTTGCGGGAACATTTGAAGATTTTTGCACTTCACCGGATATGACAGGACTTTTCGGGCCAATGAGTCAACACATCATCTGCCACCAGCATGATGCATTGGAGAGTAATCCATGATTGGGCTTGGGGAAATATTCAAATATGAATTCGTTCAGCGAGCTTTGCTTGCCGGTGTGCTCATTGCCGCCATTTCTTCCGTTCTGGGAGTATTTCTCGTCTTGCGCCGCCTTTCCTTGATCGGCGACGGACTCGCGCATATCACCTTTGGCAGTGTAGCGGTAGTATTATTGATTGGATTTAGCCCTCTTTATGTTACCGTGGCCGCTCTGCCTCTGGTTATGCTTTCATCTCTGGCCATACTTCAATTAACTCGCTACAAGCGCATTCACGGTGATGCGGCCATCGGTATCATCTCTTCCGTGGGAATTGCCGTGGGCATAATTCTGGCCAGTTTCTCGGGAGGCTATAATGTCGATTTATTAAGCTACCTCTTCGGCAACATTCTCACGGTAAATCAAACGGAGCTTTTGCTGTCCTTTATTGTTTTTATAGTTGTAGTCGGCACTGTTATTTTTTTCTATAATGACCTGTTTGCAGTTACTTTTGACGAAGAACTGGCCAAAAGCATGGGCATTAAGACAAAAAGAATCAATATCATTCTTTTATTATTGACTGCTGTGGCCGCTGTTTTAGCGATGAAAGTTACCGGTATTATGTTAGTTTCGGCATTGCTGATTATTCCCCCGCTTACGGCGCTGCAGCTTTCTTTCAGCTTTAAAACGACTATTATTATCTCTGCCGCTATTTCCATCTTCTCGGTAATTAACGGTATAATTTTTTCTTTTCTATTGAACTTGCCGGCAGGAGGAACTATAGTAATTTTCAATGTAGCTTTCTTTTTGGTTATTTTTGGAGCCAAAAAAATCTTGCGTTTTCAGAGGTAAAAAAGTGGCTCGATTCAAATATCTTCTTTCCCGCTCCAACATAGTTTTTCTCGCTTCTGTGCTTTGCGGTTTTGTTTTACCTCAGGCAAATGTAGTTGCCGCCGCCCTGACTTTGCCCGCGCTGTCGGTTATCCTGACAATTACTCCATTAAGAATACCTCGCGGCTTTTTTTTCCGCCGTCCCAAAGATCTTATCGGTCCGGCTATCCGCGGCAATGTCATGAATTATCTGCTCTGGGGAAATTTGCTAATATTGACCGGCATTTTTTTTATTTTCGACGAAGCCCTTTGGATCGGCATGGTGCTGATTGCCGCTATACCGCCCGCAGTGGCCATATTACCCTTGAGCAAATCATTACGGGCCGACGCTACTTCGACATACGCAGGCTTTGCGGGAGCTTATTTGGGCGCTATTTTAATTATACCATTAATAGGTTTGGGATTTCTTAAAGATATTCCCTTTAATTTTTGGGCTATTATTTTGCTGATAGTCGAACTAATTATACTGCCGCTGGGACTTTCGCGACTTGTTGTGGAAAAAGAATGGGATAAAATCATTGAACCATATGAAAATATAATAACCGATTGTTGTCTGTTTATTGTATTTTATTCCCTCACAGCAAACGGCAGGGATATGCTTTTGAATTGGCCGGTCGACCTTTCTTTCGTCGCTCTAATTGCCGTTATAGGTATTTTTTTGTTCGCTGTGGCCATTGAGAAAATAGGAGAGTTTTTTCATGTCGCTGAGAAGAAGATTACTTCTCTTCTTCTTCTGGGAACCATGAAAAATTACGGGCTTTCCGGTGGTATAGCGCTTATTATCTTTAGCCGGGAAGCCGCTCTTCCGTCATTAGTTTTCGCTATTATCACTTTCTTTTACATAAATTGGCTCAAATATAAAATGGGCCATAACACTGCCGGTTCAAGTGAACGGCATTAACCATCTATGGCAAGTCCCGAGCCCAAAACCAGGGCAGCTACAAAAACGGCGTATTTAACAATCCCGATAAGCTTCGCTTAGGGGATCAATCCCGCTTTTGCGGAATCAATTCAACTAGCGCTTCAAACTTCACTACGTTCGTTTTCAGCTAGTTTCATTGATTCCACTAACAGATATTACTGCGCTACGCTTGTAATATCTGAGTCTCATTGATTGACATTTCACAATTGCGCCTTATATTTTAAACAATAAAGAAAGGAGAACAAAATATGGCTATAAATTTACCAAACCTGCCTTACGGGAAAGACGCATTAGCGCCCTATATCAGCGCCAATACTCTTGATTTCCACTATGGCAAACATCACAAAGCTTACGTGGATAACTTAAACAAGCTGATTACCGGCACCGACCTTCAAGAAAAACCACTGGAAGAAATTATTAAGATAGCGGCTAAAGATTCAGCCAAGGCCGGTATCTTCAACAATGCGGCCCAAATTTGGAATCATTCTTTCTACTGGCAATGCCTGAAAAAATCAGGCGGGGGCACACCTACGGGAACAATTGGTACCAAGATAAACGCTGCCTGGGGAAGCTATGATAAATTTGCCGAAGAATTAAAAAACGCCGGAGTTACTCAGTTTGGCAGCGGTTGGGCCTGGCTGGTTTTGGAGGGAAACCAGTTAAAAATAACAAAAACAGCTAATGCCGATACTCCAATTGCCCATGGCCAGAAACCGCTCCTGACTATCGATGTTTGGGAACATGCCTATTACCTCGATTATCAAAACAGAAGACCAGATTATCTTTCTGCTGTTATTCAAAATTTGATTAATTGGGATTTTGTTAACAAAAACTTGGGTTAATTTGAACAAAGGCAATAAATGATGAAAAGGGGACTGGAATAAAGTCCCCTTTTTTTATTTTATATAAACAGGCAAGGATTGCTATTTTTTCCTATCAACTCTATCCTTTAATTCTTTCCCCACTTTAAAGAAGGGTAATTTCTTGGGTGCAACTTGAATTTTAGTGCCCGTTTTAGGATTTCTTCCCGTGTAAGCGCCATACTTCTTTACTACAAAACTGCCAAAACCTCTGATCTCAATACGGCCGCCTTTTTTTAGCTCATCGGTAAAACCTTTAAAAACAAGACTAACAATGTCAATTGCCTTCTTTTCGGTTAAATTGAGCTTAGTACTCACAGATTCAATTAGATCGGATTTGTTCATAGACCCTCCTTAAACTGTTTGCAATCCTGTATCACCTGACGATAATATATGTTTGTTTCTACACGCTTATACGTATTCAAGGTTATTATTTATTTTATGGCGAATGTCAAGAAAATTTTACTCGTTCTTATTTAGCGCATTATTGAGCAACCGGTTTGTTTCTTTTTTCGTCAAGTACCGCCAGGAACCTTCCTTGAGATTTCCCAGTTTAATCTCACCGATGGCCTCCCGCACCAGACGTGTTACCCGATGAGAACTCGCTTCAAAACCTCTTCTTATTATTCTATTTTTCCCCTCTTTCAGCGTCAGCCGCAACCAACAACTACGGTCATTTATCTTTTCCATTTGGATATTTTCCGGTTTAAAGACACCGTCGGACAATTTAATGCCTTGGCTTAACTTTTTTAATTCTTCTTTGGATAAACGTCCTTGAATCTTGACCCGGTAAACTTTAGGTATCTGAAAGCGGGGATGCTGAACTTTTTGTGCGAAATCGCCATCATTAGTCAAAAGTAAGAGTCCTGCGGAATCGTAATCAAGCCTTCCTACCGGATAAACCCTTTCCGGCACTGCGTTTAGCAAATCCACAACCGTCGGCCTTTTTTGAGGATCACTCATGGTAGTAACGAATCCGGTCGGTTTATTTAAAGCAATATATAAATTTGTTTTTTCGACAGAAATAATTTTACCGTCAATCCGAATAATATTTCTTTTGGCATCAGCTTTCAGCCCCAACTCGTTTACCACTATGCCATCGATACTTACCCGCCCGGCAGTTATCAGTTTTTCCGCGTGACGCCGTGAGGCAATTCCGGCAGCAGAAATAATCTTTTGCAAACGCTCTTTCATGTGCTGGAATAATCTTCGATGGGTTCTTGTTGCTCGTGAAGTTCTTTCAACTCCCGCAAAGTAGGCAGCCCCGAGAGATCTTTTAGGTTGAAAACCTCTAAAAATCTTTTTGTGGTCCCATAAATGATTGGCTTGCCGGGCACATCCTTTCGCCCGACAATACGCACGAGCTTTTTTTCCAGAAGCCCCTTGAGCTGATAACCTACATCCACACCGCGAATACTTTCAATCTCCGTTTTGACAATCGGCTGCCGGTAAGCAACAATCGCCAGAGTTTCCAGAGCCGCAGGCGATAAAGAAGCGGGCTTTGTGCTTTTCAGCTTTTTTACCCAATCGCCCAATTCCGGCCTTGTCCGGAATTGCAGGCCGCCGGCAACTTCTTGCAAGTAAATCCCGCCCTGTCTCTCCTTATATTCTTCAATTAGCTCACCGACGGCTTCTTTGATCAGCGTTTTTCCCGTCTCTGGAAGAACCGCACAAATCTTTTCCAACACCAACGGCGCCTCGGAAGCTAAAATAAGGGCTTCAATTATAGATTTAATATTTTCCATTTAGGACTCCACAGCCGGGAATATCCGGATCACGCCAAACGCCGAAGTTTGATAAGCTTTCACCATTCTGAGTTTAACTAATTCCAGCAAAGCTAAAAAAGTGTAAATAATGCGCCAGCGCTCTTTTCTTTCTCCCAGCAATTCATCAAAAGTCAGATTTTTCTCATTAGCCAGCCGTTCCATTATACCGTTAATTATATCAGTAAGCGACATCTTTTCCAGATCAATTTCCAGAAGTTCTTTTTTATCGATGCGGGATACAAGGCGATGGAAAGCTTCAATAAGTTCAAAAATGCTTACTTCAATAAGTTCTTCCTCAGTGGCGGTTGATTTTTCAGTTTCTTCCGGCAAGAAGGCTGTCCGGGTAAACACGTCTCTTTCTAAAATCGGCCTTTCCCCCAAATTAGTCGCCGCTTCTTTAAACGCTTGATATTCTAAAAGCTGTCTGACCAATTCCGCGCGGGGGTCTTCTTCCTCTTCTTCTTCCGGCTCCTCCGGCTCGGGTAAAAGCATCTTAGATTTTATATGAATGAGTGTCGAGGCCATGACCAAATACTCGCCGGCTAAATCGAGGTTGAGTGATTTGATCATTTTGAGATACTGAAGATACTGTTCCGTAACCAAGGCTACAGGGATGTTGTAGATATCAATTTCATTTTTCTTAATCAAATACAAAAGTAGGTCGAGTGGACCTTCGAAAATATCAAGTTTGATGGCGTAATCTGTCGTATGTTCTTCGTTCATAAACATGCAGCCGAATCAGATTTTAACCGCGGCACGGACTTCATCCATTGTTTGACGCGCTATCTTTGTCGCTTTCCTATTGCCTTCTTCTATAATCGAGTTAATTTCATCCAGATGATTCATGTAATAATCCATCCGCTCGTGAATGGGCTGCATAGCTTCGGCAATTCGCCGGGCCAGCATTTTTTTACAATCGGTGCAACCTATAGCCGCTTTCCTGCAGCCTATATCGACTTCTTTTATGGTTTTAGCTTCCGAATACAAACCATGAAATGTAAAGACATTGCATATTTCAGGATTGCCCGGATCGCTTTTTTTCTTTCGCTGAGGATCAGTAAACATGGAAGAAATCTTTTCCAGCAATAACTTGCCGCGATCACTGATATAAATTGAATTTTCGTATGACTTACTCATTTTTCTTCCGTCGATTCCCAGAAGCTTAGGCACGCTGGTCAATAAAGGCTCCGGAATCGGAAAGATTTCTTTATAAAGAAAATTAAAACGACGGGCAATCTCACGGGTAAGTTCTATATGAGGTAGCTGGTCAACCCCAACAGGAACACCATAAGCTTTATACATGATAATGTCTGCGGCTTGCAGCACGGGATAACCCAAAAAACCAAAAGTGGATAAATCCTTATTGGCCAGTTCGGCTTTCATCTCCTTATAGGTAGGATTGCGCTCCAGCCACGCCAGCGGAGTAATCATCGAAAGCAGGAGGAAAAGCTCGGCATGTTCTTTAATCGCCGATTGCACAAAGAGAGTGCTTTTCTGAGGATCAAGACCGACGCTGAGCCAGTCAATTACCATGCTGATTATGTTATCCTTGATTTCTTCCGTAGAGTTGTATTCGCTGGTAAAGGCATGCCAATCGGCGACAAAATAAAAACAATCATATTTGCCGCTTTCCTGCAATTCAATCCAGTTTCCCAATGCCCCGTGTAAATTGCCTAAATGTAGTTTTCCGGTAGGCCGCATCCCGCTGAGAATTCTTTTGAGTGCCAAAACGAAAACCCCTTATTATATATTATCCTAATTCACGGATATTCTATCCCTACTTCGCGGGATTAATTCCGCTTGCGCTTCAAGCTTCGCTACGCTCGTTTTCAGCGAGCGTCATTAATTCGACTTACAAATTTCGATGCACTTCGTTTTTGAAATTTGAGTCTCACTAATGCACTAAGGCCTCCGATTGTTTCTCTGAATAATGCGGAGGCCTCAGTTGAATAATGACTTAATAATTTATTACTTACATTTGTCAGCCAGTTCCTTACCGGCCTTGAACTTTACAACTTTCTTCGCGGGAATCTTAATGGCTTTACCGGTTTGAGGATTCCTGCCTTCTCTCGCCTTCCTTTTGGCTACGGAGAACGTGCCAAATCCTACAAGACCAATCCTGCCGCCCTTCTTCAGTTCTTTCGTGACCGCGTCAACGTAAGCGTCCAGAGCCAATGCTGCTGCTGCTTTGGTAATTTCCGCTTCTTTTGCCATAACATCGACCAAATCTGCTTTTGTCATTCTTTAAATGCCTCCTTTCGTAAAATTAAATATATAAGATTATAATCAACCACTTTTTGCGGCTACAGCTGAACTTCCGGCACTAAACCGCTATGGAACCAGTATTGGTGCCCTGATAATAAATGGCGTTAAACCTCAAAATAAGCCCTGAATCCATCGCCCATCTGTCCAATCCGCAAATACTTAACTTTTTCCCAACCCGCATGGTTACTCATTCGGGAAGGTGTCTTTCTTGTAAACTCGCGGTACGCGTAACACAAAAAAAATCAACAAGCAAGAAAAAAGTGATTCACTCTCCACGACTTTGTGCAGCCAATTTTACCGCTTACTTATCATGACTATATCGTTAGAAAATACCATAGCCCTTTGACAAAGACGGCCCTTTATGTTATTAAACCGCCACAACAAACTTAGATAATTTATGCAAAATTCGAACATAGACAAAATAAAGGCATGGATTGGTCTCTCCCGGCCTCCTTTTCACACGGTGGGCATCCTTCCCTTTATGTTGGGAACATTTCTGGCATACAAAATTAATTCTACCATAAGCATTGAAGTTTTTATTCTCGGTGTCTCCGGGGTCATCTTGATTATGCTTTCCACTTACCATTCCGGCGAATATTTCGATTATGAAGGGGACATTATATCGAACCGTTTACACAAAAACCTGTTTTCCGGCGGCTCGCGCGTGCTTCCAGCGGGGAAAATATCACCGCTGGTCCCCCTTTGGACAAGCATTATCACACTGATCATTGCCGGAATTATCGGAATAATCCTGCAATTTGTTTTAAAAACCGGCCCCTATACATTGGTTTTAGGTTTCCTCGGAGCTTTTCCCGGTTTCTTTTATTCCACTAAACCGATACGTCTTGTCCGATGCGGCTTCGGTGAAATTTTTATCGGTTTTTGTTATGGCTGGCTGCCCGTCGCTTCAGCCTATTATATACAGACCGGTACAATTCACCCGCTAGTTCATTGGCTGGCTCTACCCATCGGCTTTTCGATTTTTAATGTAATCCTGCTCAATGAATTTCCGGACTACGAAGCGGACAAGGCAACGGATAAAAAGAATTTACTATATCGGCTCGGCAAGCAAAAAGGGATGACACTTTATGTGGTTTTTTCTTTGTTGACTTCGCTAACTATGCTTATATCACCATTCTGGGGCATTCCTTTTAAGGTCGTTTATTTTTATCTGCCCTTCTTGATTATCTCCTTATTCATAATTGTCATGATGCTGCGTGCAAAATATGAAAATCGCAAAATATTGGAGATTCTCTGCGGCTTGAATATTGCCGTCAATTTAGGAACATCCCTTGCTTACATCATGGCCTACCTTTAAATTTTAATTATGCAACCAAAAAAGAAAGTAAAACCATTTTACAACCCCCCTTCCCTCTTGTTCAGACAAATGGGTAGCGTTTTGCTCATGGGACATTTAAACCGCTGGCGGCATTTCCCCGGATGGCTTATCCGGCATGGTTTCCCATCCATACCGGTTGCCAACGGCTCTTTAGGCATGGGCTGCATCGGCTATCCCGGTCATCCGGCCTGGGAAGTAACCGGCGCGTGTAATTTAAAATGTATTCATTGTCATGCGGTAAGCGGTAAAGCTGCTTCGAATGAGCTTACCACCAATGAAGGAAAAAGACTCATTGATATGCTGGCCGCAATCAGTGAATTCAGAACACTGATCTTTACCGGCGGTGAACCGCTGGTAAGGCCGGATATTTTCACCTTGCTTAGGTATTCCCAGCAGGCCGGGCTGGCCAATATCATTGCCACCAACGGCACACTAATTGACGAAGAAATGGCTTTTAAGTTGAAGGACCATGGTGTTGTTTGCAATGCCATCAGTATTGACGCCGCCAATCCCGATATTCATGATATGGTGCGAAATAAGTCCGGCGCTTTTGATCTGGCGCTTAAAGCAATTGAGGCCACAAAAAAAGCGGGGATCCTTTTACAAATCAATACAACGGCGATGGAATACAATATGCCACACTTACCTGAGCTCATCGATTTTGCCGACGGCTGCGGCGCCGGCATCATGCTGATGTATCAGCTTGTCGCCGTCGGCCGTGGGGAAAAAATAGAAAAAGCCACTCTGAAGAAAAGCGCCAATAAATACTTAAGTGAACTTATTGCCGATAAACAAAAAATCGCCAAAACCATTATCGAGCCAGTCGCCGGACCGCAGTATTGGTCTTATATTTTAGAAAAAAACGGCATTCGGGATGGTGCGATGTTAAAACTGGCGGGTAAAGTTTTTCACGGCTGCGCCGCGGGCCGGGGTTTTGTTTATATCAAGGCCAACGGCGATGTCTGGCCCTGTCCCTTTGTAGAGATCAATGCGGGAAATATAAGGGATACAAGCTTTCAGCAAATATATGCCCAAGCACCGGTATTCCAAAATTTGCGGCGGCGTGAAGTTAGACTTAAAGGCATCTGCGGCGAATGCAATTACAAAACTGTTTGCGGCGGCTGCCGCGGACGCGCCTTAGCTTACAGCGGAGACTACCTGGCGGAAGACCCCCGCTGTTTTGTCAATGACGCTCGCTGAAAACGAGCGCAGCGAAGTTTGAAGCGCAAGCGGAATTGATCCCCAAAGCAAAGCGTCGCGGGATCAATGAAACTCAAATTTCCAAAACGAAGTGAATAGAAATTTGATAGTCGAATTAATGAAACTCGCCGATAATGAGACCCAAGCTTCAGAAACAAAGTGCATAACCTAAAGGTCACGTCACCGCTGAAGTTTGCTGGACGAATTATACCAGACGCGTAGCGCCGTAGTAAAACGAGCGCCGCGAAGTTTGAAGCGTTAGTTGAATCAATGAAACTCAGATATTGCAAGCGCAGCACAGAAATATCTGCTAGCTGAATTGATCCCACCAGAGGGGGGATTGATCCCCAAAGCGAAGCGTCGCGGGATCCATGAAACTCAATTTCCAAAACGAAGTGATTCCGGCCTATCCAATCCTTACCCATCTGGAAGCGGCAAGAGATGTCAAATTGGATATAGTTCCCAGGATGCGGCGTTGTTCCGGGAGCAGGTTCTTAAACTCATATTTTATGCCGACTACGCCGATCGTCTCCTCCTGGGATTTGATCGGCAGGAAACAATAGGAGATACTCGGCAGGGTCTCAGTTCCGGCACCGGAAATTTCCCCGTGAGAAAAGGACCAATGGGCAACAGCCATATCATTTTGATTAATTTCCAAATCCGGACTACTTCTTGACCATAGCTGCAGGTCGCCTCCCTTTGCCCTGAACAGAACAAAACACGGAACGTTGATAACCTTCTGAACATACTTGGTGGTAAGATTGCTTATGTCATTAAGAATTGTTGTCCTCAGGAAGGCCAGGGTGTTCATTGTTTCCTGAGAAAAAGCAGCCAGTCCTTCTACCAGCTGTTCGAGAGGGGGGAGGATCAAGAATTCCCTGCTCATCTCTTCGACGAGGACAACCCTCTCCAGCCTTAGTTGCAGGGCAACATTTTGTTTTTTTACAACCTTTACCAACTGCCCGACAATAATTGCGGTAAAAAGGAAAACCAATACATTAATTATTTCCTTGGGGTCTTTCACCAAAAAGCTGTATTTGGGTTCGGTAAAGAAAAAATCATAAGTTAAAAGACTAAAGATCGAAGTAAATATTGACGGCCATACACCAAACAACAAGGCGCTGACAATTGTTGCAATTAAATAGATATAAACTAACGAAGACGGATCAACAAAGTTCTGAAGAACGGCATTAACCAGAGTGATAATTGCAATCATAACCAGTGTCATTAAGTAATCGGATAACTTAAACACTATTTTCCGAGGAGGAGGGGGACTGGGTTCTTTTCCTTTTTTCCCCACTGTCGGAGTAATGAGATGAAGTTCAAAATCACTCGAGGCATAAAGAAGACGGGAAACAGGTGATCTTTTAAAAAATTCAATAAGGGCCGACCGTAGCGGCTTACCGATTACGATCTGCGTAATGTTGTTCTCCCGGGCAAAACGAATAATTTCATCGGCAACATCGTCACCGGAAAGCGTCATGATTTTTGCACCCAGCTCTTCCGCGAGATTCAGCGCATCCGTTAAATAAACTTTTGCCTTACCCGAAGGCTCGGTAAAACCACTGGGTAAAACATAGACTGCATACCATTCGGCATGCACATCTTTAGCGATCGAATAGGCTTTGCGGATCAATTGTTTGGCATAGGGACTGGCGGCAATGCAGACAACAAGTTTATCCGAGGTAGGCCAGGGACCGGGAATCGCTTTTGCCCTCATATAATTGAGAAGCTCGCTATCCATCTTGCGGGCGACAAGAGTTAACATGAGTTCGCGCAGGGCAAACAGATTACCCCTTTGGAAAAAGTTATCTATGGCATGGAGAGCCTGCTCGGGGATGTATACCTTGCCCTCCTTTAACCTTTGCGTCAGCTCTTCCCAGGGAATGTCGATTACCTGGACCTCGTTGGCCAGGTCAAAAAATGTGTCCGGCAATGTTTCCAGCATGCGGACAGAGGTGATTTTGGCAACAGCGTCATTCATGCTTTCGAAGTGCTGGATATTGACCGTGGTGTGAACATCAATTCCTTGTTCCAGTAATTCCTCAATATCCTGATAACGTTTTGGATGGCGGCTGCCCTCGACATTGGTGTGGGCAAGTTCGTCCACCAGGACAACGGCAGGATGCCTCACGAGAACGGCATCCAGATCCATTTCTCCGATAGAAATACCCTTATAATCAATCATCTTCCGGGGTATTACTTCCAGGTCGACAAGAAGCAATTCCGTATCGGCACGCTTATGTGTTTCGACGAAACCAACTACAACATCTATCCCGCGTTTCTTCAATACATGGGCATCATTGAGCATGGCAAAAGTTTTACCGACACCAGGAGCGTAGCCGAGAAATATTTTTAATCTTCCCTTCTTGGCATCATCCTTTTCTATTTCTTTTAAAAGGGCATCGGGATCAGACCTTAAATCTTTTTCTTCCATAAAGTTGCCTTCCCTATAATTTACCGCTGAACCTTGATACTTTCAAGAGTAATATTCGATTGCAAAAACATTGACGCGCTGCATCCCCCAAAATGACGCCGTGTGTTTTATATAGTTCATCATTGTTGCCAGCTTCCTCCTGTTTCGGCAGAATGCTGAATCCCGGCAATATCTAATTACCCTTGATGTAACTGTCCTTTACCAGGCGATACCCAATTCCCGATTCGGTCAGAATATATCTGGGTTGGGTCGGGTCAGCCTCGATTTTACGCCGCAGTTGCCCTACATAAATCCGTAAATAATGCGTATGCTCCTGATAATTCGGTCCCCAAATGGCTCGCAACAACTGCTGATGGGTCACGACACGGTCGGCCTGTAGGGTCAAATATTTCAAAATTTCATATTCAGTCGGGGTCAGTTTTAGCTCTTTCCCCCTGAGACTCACTATTCGGCGGGCGATGTCCAGAGTAATCTCTCCGAATGCCAGTACCGGCTCATCAACCGTTTTTGCCGAACGACGCAACGCCACCCTGATCCTGGCCAGGAGTTCCCCCATGTTGAAAGGCTTCGTTAAATAGTCATCCGCCCCGGCATCCAGAGCCTTAATTTTTTCGCTTTCCTGCTCGCGAACGGACAGAATGATTATGGGGGTCTCGGTCCATTCGCGAAGTTTGCTGACCACTTCATGGCCATCACAGTCCGGCAAGCCCAGATCCAGAATTATTATATCCGGGTGGAAAATAGTGGCTTGGTTCAGACCCTCGTGCCCAGTTGCCGCTTCAGCTATATTATAGCTATGGCCGGTTAAAGCTATATTAAGCATCCGGCGGATTTGTTTTTCGTCATCAATGACGAGGATACGCGCACCTTCAGTCGACATATTCTTCACCTTAAATATTTCCAGGTTGCGATGGTTGATCCGGTACGGGCAGCGAGAAAATGAAACAATTTTTATTTTGCCCGGACGACTCTACCCATATTTTGCCCTTATGCGCCTCAATTATTCCTTTGCAGATTGAAAGACCCAGTCCTATTCCTGCCCGGTTTTTGGATACGTGAAGGCGATAAAATTTGTCAAATACATCTTTCCTGTCCTTCGCCGGAATTGTTGAGCCGACATTAATAATGGAAAAAAGCAGTTCCTTGTCCCTCTGTTGAACCGACATGGAAATTTCGCCATCCGGCAGCGAATACTTGACGGCATTTTCGAGCAGATTAATGACCACATGCTCGATAAGAGCAAAATCGGCCATTACGAGCGGCAGTCCCGCAGGAATATATATTTGCAGCTTATGTTTTTGCAATATATCCCCAATCTCTCGGATGGCAACTCCAACTATATCCTGCATGTCGCACCAATCCACATTGGGCTTCAGTACCCCGCTTTCCAGACGTGTCATATCCAGAAGATTGGACGTAAAGCGATTCATCCGCTGCGCCTCTTCTTTAATCGTGCTCAAAAGGATATCTCTCGACTCCGAGCTAATCACTCCCCCTTCCAGGAGACCCGTCACGGCTCCGGTGATGGATGCCAGGGGCGTTCGGATTTCATGAGAAACAGAGTTCAATAAAGCTGTATGCAATTTCTCAGATTCGGAAAGCAATTTTGCCTTTGCGGCTTCTTTCGCCAACTCTACACGGATGAGACCTACGGCAGCGATGTTGGTAAAAGCCTCCAGGATTTGGAGCTGCTCGGGCGAGATGAAATCATCCTTCATTTCCGGGGTAACCGCAAGAACGGCCATTGTCCTGTTTTCCACCTTGACCGGTAAAAAGAACGTCGGCGTTTCCCTGATAACCCCGGTTCCCCTGCCTGCATACTTCCCATGATCCCAAACCCATTGCGCAATACCCAGTTCATTCCCGCTGGCCAGAGTGGCTCCGGCCGGACTGGATGCCGCAATGCTCAATTGGTTTTTATCAGTTTCAGGCAACATGAAAATAATCTTCCTGTCGATAGCTTCAGCAATCGTATTGACCAAAATTTCCGATATCTGCTGCACGTTGGTCACGGCTGCCATTTGCCGGCTGAGCGCATATAAGGCAAGCGTCAACCTCTCACTTTTTCGGGCTTTTTCCAGTTCATCCCTGAGCTTGGTGGCCATAGTGGAGATGACGATTGCAACCAACAGGTAAACCGCAAACGTGAACAAGTACTGTATATTATCTACGGAGAAACTATAAATTGGGGGTACAAAGAAAAAATCAAAAGCCAATACTCCCAAAAAAGAAGCAAAAAATGAAGGGCCACGGCCCCAGTAAGCCGCGCTGATCAGAACCGGCAATAGATATAGGAGAGCTATATTTAAAAGGTCAAAAAAGGGGGGCAGAAATTTCCCAATAACGGTAACAAGGGATATAGTCAGAAGGGTCCACAAATACGCCATGTTCATGCGGGTTGCTTTCATAATTTTATTCTATCATAAGTTAGAATACCATGTCGATTAATTAGAAACCAGTTGCACCGCTTGGATTAGATACTTCACCCTCCCTCTGTCAATTCTCAATTCCAGCTCTTCCTTAAAAAGCCGCTGCAATTTATTCCGGACAAATTGCAGCGGCTGCAAAACCAACATCACTTCTTAGAAAGTGTAGCTTAACGTTACTCCGCCATAAAGATAGGTGCTATCCCTATCGGATGGATTGGTTACGCCTTGCAGGCCACGCCCTTCCATTTCATACCGGGCATCGTCGCAAAGTGGAAAAACATAAGAAACTATCGGCGTAACCGACAATGTCTTATAGACCGTTATGGGCAGAGAGACGGAAACAGTCCCATCATGGAAATTATTGTACTTATCCTTCGTGGGCAAAGCATTGCTGTCATATTTTGCATAAGTGGTTTCATCGGTAGAAAGAAGGTAACTTGCCGAAGCCGATAGTTTTAAACTGATGGTCTTATTGAATTCAATGGTATGAGAAGCCCCCAGCAAAAAATACCACTGATGGTAATGATCGATTTCCTTATAAACGGTGAACGTTGGTTGCAAAATGGTATCCAGACCCAATGTGAGAAAGAGCTCCTGAGAATCAAGCGGAGCAGTTCCTCCAGCATAAGGCGCACCTAAAGCGTAGTAAATGTAGCCGGGAGTCACCTGCAAAATTCCAAATTTCCTGGAATAGGAAACAGTGTAGTCAGTTTCGGTGTATTTAGCAGCATAATCGGCATTAGCTGCGGAATACGGCCTTGTATCCAGGTTTCCCCAGACATTTACCGAAAATCCTTTATAGCTTACCGTTGCCGACGGCTGCACAACAACGCTGTCACGTGTCTGCTCATACCCGCGCCAGATATAGGCGTTCAGTACACTTAAATCTAGCTCTCCCGTCACCTTATCTTCCTCCTGGGCTTGCTCAACAGG